>Ga0197142_1000034_pt1 | contig 113521 bp, 94 predicted proteins | sample GBS60_MetaG_FD_148614 | JGI IMG/M metagenome (GOLD analysis project Ga0197142, IMG submission 148614) | Sediment microbial communities from Great Boiling Springs, Gerlach, Nevada, United States - GBS 60_MetaG | ecosystem: Environmental > Aquatic > Thermal springs > Hot (42-90C) > Sediment... | reverse complement strand
GCCACCACCAGCCGGGGCACTCGCAGCACCCGGCTCCACGCACTCCACCACCTTCCGCCGGTCCACACACCCCACCATCACCACCAGCACCGCCGCCTTCTCCCTCCAGCCCCGCCCGCCCATCCATCCCGTCCGCCCACACGTATACCGGCTCCAGATCCTCCAGCCGCCGCTTCCGCCACGCCTCCTCAGCGCGCCTGCCACTGCTCCTTCAGGCGAGCCACGGTGCGGGCCGATACCGGAGCCTTCTCCCCCAGCATCCCCATAGGGTCGGGTCAAAGGCCCCCTCCGCCAGCCCGTGCAGGTCCAGCTCCAGCATCAGCTCCCCCACCTCCAGGGTACCTCAACAGCCAGTCCGGCAGGGAGGCCCAGTTTCCCCATTCCCCCAGCTGCAGGATCACCGTGAGAGGGGCGGCGAAACGAGCAATGGGCGCCCACCGGGCGTCGGCGGCGGTCAGATCTAAGGCCAGGACGATCTCGGCCTGGCCTGCCCCCCAGGCGGCGTTGCTCCCGTATCGCCAGATGCGAGCGGGCGATGGGGACGCCCTGGGGACATCCCCTTGGTCCGGCACCTGGAGTCTCGGCATTGATCGGTGGCGAGAGAATTTCCTCGAACTGCTCGATCCATGCTATACTGGAAGCGCCACCGACCCGAATGGGCGGTGAGCCGGCAAGAAGAGGAACTCCGGATGGATCGCCTGCGACCGCCTAGATTGCCGACGGGCAACCGGAACGGCTGGGAAGGGAAGATCCCGTCTCCTATGACCCCAGTATCCCTCCGCGGCTTCGGGTTGGTCGCCCCCTTTTTCTTCACGCACGTCTTCGGGAGAGGACCATGGATCGCAAAAAGGTTATCATCCATACGCTGCAGGCCCGCAAAGCCGCCCGCCAGCCGATCACCATGATCACCGCCTACGACTACCCCACCGCCCTGGCGGTGGACCGCGCGGGCGTCGACGTTATCCTCGTCGGCGACTCCCTGGGCATGGTGGTCCTAGGCTACCCTCACACGCTCCCCGTCACAATGGAGGAGATGCTCCACCACGCCAAAGCGGTCGCCCGCGCCCACCCCTCCGCCCTGCTCGTGGGCGACCTCCCCTTCATGGCCTACCAGGCCGATATCGCCGAGGCCGTCCACAACGCCGGGCGTTTCCTCAAGGAAGCTGGGATGGACGCCGTGAAGCTGGAGGGCGGACAGGAGATGGCACCTACGGTGGAGGCCATCGTCCGCGCCGGGATCCCGGTGATGGGCCACATCGGCTTCACCCCCCAGTCCCTCCACCGGCTGGACGGCTACCGCGTCCAGGGCCGCACGGCCGCTGACGCTCGACGCCTGCTGGAGGACGCCCTGGCCCTGGAGGCCGCCGGATGCTTCGCCATCGTCCTGGAGATGGTGCCCGAGCCGGTGGCCGCCGCCATCACCGAACGCCTGCGCATCCCCACCATTGGCATCGGGGCCGGAGCGGCATGCGACGGCCAAGTGCTGGTCCTGCACGATCTCATCGGGCTCTTCAACCGCTTCACTCCCCGCTTCGTGAAGAAATACGCCGATTTGCACTTGGAGATCGTGCGGGCTGTCCAGGCTTACTGCGAGGACGTGCGGAGTCGGCGGTTCCCGGGGCCTGAGCACACGTTCTCCATGGACCCGGAGGAGCTGGCCGCCTTCCGGGCCATGCTGGAAGCGCTCCCTGCCCCTGCGCCCGTGGCGGAGGCCCGATGATGCGGATCGCGCTGCTGGGCACTGGTGCCCTGGGGACCCTCTTCGGAGTCCGCCTGGCTCGGGTAGCGGAGGTCTGGATGCTGGGGACGTGGCAGGAGGCCCTGGAGGCGACGCGCCGCCACGGCCTGCGCCTGATTACCCCTCGCGGGGAAGAAACCGCCTTCGTCGCGGTGGCCGAAGATCCGGCCGAAGTTCCCCCATGCGACGCCGCCATGATCCTGGTCAAGGCATATCAGACGGAGCGGGCCGCGCGGTGGGCCCGGCAGGTCCTGAAGCCCTCCGGGATCGCCCTGACCCTCCAGAACGGCCTGGGCCCCTATGAGACGCTCCGGGCGGTCCTGGGGCCGGAGCGGGCGTGGCAGGGGGTGACGATGATGGGCGCGACGCTGGAGGGACCGGGCCGTGCCCGGCTGGGCGGCGAAGGCCCCATCTGGCTCGGCGTCCCTCCATTGTCCCGGGCGCCGTTGGAGCCCCTCCTCGCGCGGCTGCAGGAGGCCGGGATCGCCGTGGAGGTTCGTGAGGACCTGCGTGGAGTAATCTGGGGGAAGCTGGTGGCCAACACAGCCGTCAACCCGGTGACGGTCCTCTTCGATGTCCCGAACGGGGCGCTGCTGGAGCGTCCGACCCTCGGGCGCCTCGCCGGCGCGGTGGCCCGTGAGACCGCCTCCGTGGCCCGCGCCCAGGGGATCTCGCTGCCCTTCGAGGACCCGGCGGCCTTCGTGGCCGAGGTCTGCCGACGGACGGCGGCCAACTCCTCATCAATGCGGCAGGACGTGCAGCGGGGCCGCCCGACGGAGATCGACGCCCTGAACGGGGCGGTGGCGGCCATCGGACGGGAACGGGGAATCCCTGTCCCCCTCAATGAGGCCCTCTGGCGGGCCGTGAAAGCCCTGGAGCGGAAACGCGCCCCCGTTCCGATCTCCCCATCCCCAGAGGTCCAGGCAGGGGAGATCGTTCCGGGATGAAAGGTGGAACCTGCCTGCGCCCAGACGGCTTGGGGAGGTGATTCCCATGCGTGTGGTTTACACCGTTGCGGAAGCCCGCGCTCTCCGCCGGGCACTCACCGGCACGTGGGGCTTCGTGCCCACGATGGGCTATCTCCACGAGGGACATCTCTCCCTCGTCCGGCGCGCCCGCGCGGAGAACGACCGCGTCGCCGTGAGCATCTTCGTCAACCCGACCCAGTTTGGGCCCCACGAGGACTACGCCCGTTACCCCCGTGATCTGGAGCGGGATCTCCGGCTCCTGGAGCCCCTAGGGGTGGACCTGGTGTTCGTCCCCTCTGTGGAGGAGATGTATCCGTCGGGCTTCCAGACCTGGGTGATCGTGGAGGAGGTGAGCCGCCCCCTGGAGGGCGCCTCGCGGCCGGGGCACTTTCGGGGTGTGGCCACGGTGGTGGCCAAGCTGTTCAACATCCTTCAGACGGACCGGGCTTACTTCGGCCAGAAGGACGCCCAGCAGACGGTGGTAATCCGGCGCATGGTGCAGGACCTGAACATCCCGGTGGAGATCGTGATCTGCCCGACGGTGCGGGAGCCGGACGGGCTGGCCATGAGCAGCCGCAACACCTACCTGAACCCAGAGGAGCGGCGGGCGGCCACGGTGCTGTTCCGGGCGCTGCAGGCCGCGAAGGCCCGCTACGAGGCGGGGGAACGGGATGCGGAGCACCTACGGGAGGCCATGCGGGAGGTGATTCGGGCGGAGCCCCTTGCCCGCATCGATTACGTCAGCGTGGCGGATCCGGAGACCCTGCAGGAGCTGGAGCGAGTGGAAGGCCTCGCCCTGCTCTCCCTGGCGGTCTACATCGGGACCACCCGGCTGATCGACAACATCATGCTCCCGTAGCCGGGATCCCACCGACCCACGCCCGTAGGAGCGGCTTTCACCGCGACCCGTTGCGGGTTCGAAAACGAGAGTTCAGGGCGAAAGCCCCTCCTACTGTAGGAGCCGCGACCCGGCGGAATCGAGGACGAAGGGTTTGAGGGTGAAGATCCCCCGGTCAGAGCCGGTGCCTCAGGGACAGAGTTCGGGGCTAAGCCCCTCCTACAAAAAACCAATGCGCGGACCACAGAGCCGTTGCCCAGAGGATCCCGCCTACAGGTGTTCAGGTCAGTGAAAAGGAGTTCCGCGATGTTGCTCTGCCTGGATATCGGCAACAACCAACATCAAGGCCGGGGTGTTCGAGGAGGAATCCCTGATCGCCCACTGGCGGTTCTCCACCCAGCGCCACCGCCTGGCCGATGAATACGCCGCCCTCTTCATGCAGCTCTTCAATCTTCATCAAATCCGCCCCCGGGAGATCCGAGGCTGCGCCATCGCCTGCATGGTCCCGCCCCTGCGCGCGGTGTTCGAGGAGATGGTCCGACATTACCTGGGCCTTGAGCCCCTGATGGTCGGGCCTGGGATCCGCACAGGGATCCGGCTGGCGGTGGAAAACCCCCGAGAGGTGGGGGCGGATCGCGTGGCCAATGCGTTGGCCACCTGCCGGCTTTTATGCCACTTTGTATCTTGCGATGAACTTATACGTCGAGCGAGGGCGGGACGGAAAGGCCGGACGAAAAACTGGGAGATCTGAAGAAAGGTGGCATGCGACGAGATTGCGCATTGTAGTTTGGACGGCTGCGGCGCTGCTCCTACTGTTGCCGTTGGTCGCGATGCAGTTCACTGATGCAGTAAACTGGACGATAGGCGACTTCATTTTTGCCGGTCTGCTTCTATTGGGCGCGGTTTTTCCCTTTGATGTCGCTTTGCGAAAGCAGCGGAATGTGTATTATATCGCTGCTGTGGGAGTAGCTCTTGCAGCCGCCTTTCTGTTGGTGTGGGTGAACGCTGCCGTAGGTATCATCGGGTCGGAGGACAATCCCGCCAATTTGATGTATCTCGGGGTACTGGCGGTTGGGATCATCGGTGCTTTCCTTGTTCGATTCCAGCCCCGTGGCATGGCTTATGCGTTGGGGACGACGGCCCTTGCCCAAGCCTTGGTGGCTTTGATTGCGCTCTTTGCCGGCCTGGGGGCAGACGAGCCTCCCGGGCGGGTGGGTATCCTGCTGTTGAACGGATTCTTCCTTATGCTCTTTGCTGGATCAGCTTGGTTGTTTAGGAAGGCAACGAGAGGATGAGTTCGACGTCGAACGCGCTAGGGGCCATCGCTCTGGTAAAAAATGGGCGATCCGTCGGATCGTCTCTACCCGTCCTCGTTCGCGACCTCCAGGGGCTGCAGGGCGCGTCGCGCGAAAGTGAGGAATCCCGTGTGTCCGATCATTCGCTCGAAGGGGCGCGTCTTGTCCGGGCGGACGAGGAGATGGCGCAAGAGGACCTCGACAGTTTCGATCATCACGAAGCCTTCGGCCTCAAGCACTGCGACCATGCGCTCGACCTGGTTGAACGTGGGGGAGATAGAGGCCAAACGCCCACCCCCCCGAAGAGCGCGTCGGGCGGCGGGAACGCCCTCCCACGGTGAAGGGAGATCAAGAAGCACGACATCTACCTCCTCCTCGTCGAAGCCTTCGGCGACGTCGCGCACTTTGAACTCGACCAGATGCGCAAGTCCCGCACGCTCGACATTAGCGCGCGCGAGAGCGAGAAACCGTTCCTCGCGATCGTAGGCGTAGACCCTTCCTGTTGGAGCGACGGCCGTCGCGAGGCAAAGCGTTGCGGCTCCCGAACCAACCCCGCACTCGACGACGCGCATGCCCGAACGCAGCCCCGTTTTGATGAGGATCAGACCGGCATCCTTCGGATAGATGATCTGCGTCAGTCGCCGGACCTTCATCATTCGATCTTCGAGCGTGGGTTCCAAGACGACGAACGGCTGTCCGGTTGAGCTGTAGACGATCTCGCCGTAGCGCTTGCCGAGCACCTCGGCGTGGCGAATTTCTCCGGCGTGCGTCCCGAGCTTGCCGCCATCAGTCAAAGAGACCAGATAGGTCTTTCGGTCGGGAGAGTAGAGCAGAACGACGTCACCGAGTTTGAGTCCTTCGCTCATCATCGTGTCCGGCGGGAAGACTCACGGGCTCTCGCGCGGGAGTTCACGATGGAAGATGTAGCCGAGCGCCTTGTAGACGAGCTTGGCCACGATGAAGTTCGAAGCTTCATGTCCGGGCATCGGGCACAGTTCCGTCACGTCCATGCCGACAATGGTTCGGCATTCGGCCGTTTGGCGAATCATCTGCAGCGTCTCCCACCAAGAGAGACCGCCCGGCTCCGGCGTACCTGTCGCAGGGATGAGCGAAGGGTCCAGGCCATCTACGTCAATCGTCAGATAGACGTGGGGACTCAGCGCCTCCACAACGTGAGGGATCCACTCGCTCGGGTCCCTGAGGTCTTTGGCAAAGAACGTGGTGACGGGGAGCTGTCGCCGAGCACGCGCTTCTTCGAGCGAAAGTGCACGGACGCCCACTTGGACGACGGGGCAGATCTCGACCAAGCGCGCGGCGACCGAGGCATGGCTGTACGGCGTGCCGTCGTAGCTCTGGCGCAAGTCGGCATGAGCGTCAATTTGCAGCACGCTCAGGTCGGGGTAGAGCTCAGCGACGGCGCGAACGATGGGAGTGGTGATGGAATGCTCGCCGCCGAGCGCGCACAGGAACTTCCCTGTCGCCAGCCACCGACGCGCTTCGCAATAGAGTCGCTCCATGACAGCCTCAATGGGAGCATTGACCGGAGCTGGGGGGAGCGTGTGAATGCCAAGACGAGAGATCTCGGCATCCAGCTCCTCGTCGTAGAGCTCCAGGTGACAGGAGGCCTCGATGATCGCGTGTGGTCCGAGCGCTGTGCCCTTCAAAAACGTCGTCGTGGCTTCAAAGGGCACGGGCCAGATGAGGATGCGCGCCGTTTCGAAGGCCGCGTATTCGTCCGGCAGACCGCCGAAATTGAAGTTGAGTTTTGGGACGCTCATCGCATCGCCTCTGAAACAAGACGACCGGAAGGATCGCGGTGGAGCCACTGTAAGCTCACGGATAATTGACGCGCAGCTCGCGCCCCATGATGAAAGTGGGACGGCGTCGCATTTTTGCCTCCCGGATCGCCCCTTGAGCCAGAGCGGTCACCAGGAGCGGCATCGCGATGCTCGTATCGCAGTAGACGGTGACCGTCTGAGCCCCTTTGGCGATCGCTCCCCAGCTCTGCGCTTCCTCGAAGGTCGAACCGGACGCTGTGCCGAAATAGGGCGGGTCGGTGATGACTTGAATCGCGTAGTGATGCCCCCGCGCATTAGCCTTGAGCATGGCCGCCGTTGTCTCTGCTTGCTCCAGGAAGTGCTTGGGGCTGCCGCCATCGAAGCAAATGATGCCCGTCTTCGGAGCTCGGCTCACGATCTGCGCAATCTCAATCACGTCTTGAACAACGTCGAAGTGGAAGACCGTCTTGCGTTCGACGCGGCTGACGGCCAGACCCACCGCGATCGAGGAGTCGGCCACCGCCGGGCAGAAGATCGGGACCTTCGCTTTGTAGGCGGAGGTCAAAATACCGTCTTCGGTGGCGATCTCCGCCAGCTCGCGTCCCAGCAGATAGAAGAACTCACGCGTCGAGTAGGGACGGCTCAGATCCAACTGTGCGATGAAGTTGCCGATCCACTCGTCGGCCTCGCGGAACTCCACCTCGCTGGCTAGGGTATCGTACAGGCGGTCCACGAGCGCTTCCTGTAGCTCGGCATCATCGAGATTCGGACTGCCGATGTAGTGGTAGCGCCCCAGCGTCTCGTGCAGATCGTGGAAGAGATTGGTGCCCGTCGTGACCAAGACATCAATGAAGCGGTTTTTGATCAAATAGGCCACCAGACGCCGCATGCCCGCTGGGACAGCCCATCCGGCTAACCCCATGAGGATCGTCGCGTGATCGGCGAGCATCTTCTTCCAGATGTTGCGCGCCACAGCAAGGTTCCGCCCCTGGAAGGAGATGCCCTCCATCTTATCCAGAAGCCCGGCGACGGACCGATCCCGATCGATTGGGATCGGGCGCGTGGGCGTCGTCAGAAACTTCGTGCTCTTGGTCTTGCGGATGACCATCATAGCCGTTCATTCCAGATAGGTGTATTTTTGAGCGTAGGTTTGATATTGCTCGTACACGTCGGCCTCCTCCTGATCGGATACATGTCCGCGCTTGATCGCTCGGGCGAGATTGCGCCGGAAGCTCTCCAGCAAGAATGTGCGATCGTATCGGACGAGGGCGAGGACGTCGTCCAGGTGATGCCCCGGTATGATCTTCTGGACGTGAAAACCGCCCTCCTCGTCAATGAGAATGTGAGCTTCATTGAGCGTCCCCAGGAGATTGTGGAAGTTCCCCATCGCCTCTTGATATGCGCCGACCAGAAGGATGGCCAGATAGTAGGGCTCATGCGTGAAGGGATGAACCTCGAGCACCTCTTTGACGTCTCTCACGTCCACGAACTTATCAATAACGCCGTCGGAGTCGCAGGTCAGGTCCACGAGCGTTGCCGCTTCCGTCGGCGGCTCGTTCAGCTTGTGAATCGGCATGATGGGAAAGAGGTGATCGAGAGCCCACGCATCGGGGACCGCGCGGAAGACCGAGAAGTTGCAGAGATACTTCGCCGCCAACAGCTTCTGCAGCTCTTCGCTCTCCTCCCGGAAGGCTTTCGATTGACGCGCGAAGTGCTCCACGCGTTCGAGGATCTGCCAGAAGAGCACCTCGCCTTTGGCGCGATCTTCCAGGTCGATATAGCCCAGATTGAAGAGCGTGACCAACTCGTCCTTGTGTTCGAGGGCGTCGTGATAGTACTCCCGATAATTCTTCGAGGTGATGTGATCACGCAGATCGCGCAGCTCCAGCACGACCTGCGGATCGTCTTCATCCACATCCGTGGGCGCGATCTCGTCAATCACCGTTTCGATCTCATCCTGCACGTTGACGATGACCATCGCGTGATGGGCCGTCAGAACGCGTCCGGATTCGGTGACGATGATCGGCTCGGGAACGCTCTCATCGGCGCAGATGCTGGAGATCGTATAGACGACATCGTTGGCGAACTCCTGCAGCGTGTAGTTGGCCGAGGATTCGAAGGAGGAATGGCTGCCATCGTAATCCACGCCGATGCCTCCGCCGACGTTGAGATATTGGATGTCCACGCCCATCTTGCGCATCTTCGCATAGACGCGGGCCGCTTCGCGGATGGCATTCTTGATGCGACGGATGTCGGTGATCTGCGACCCGATGTGGCAGTGCAGCATCTTCAATGTATCCAGGAGCCGATGCTCCCGAAGCTGCTTGATGACCTCCAGCGTCTCGGTTGTCGTCAGGCCGAACTTGGCCGTCTCCCCACCGGATTTCTCCCAACGGCCGCTGCCACGTGAATAGAGCTTGACGCGAACGCCCAGGCGCGGCCATCGCACAGAGTGCGCCGCCAGCTTCAGGAAGCTCTCCAGTTCGTTCAGCTTCTCAATGACGACGAACACCTGTTTGCCAATCCGACTGGCTAGAAATGCCATCTCGATGAAGGCTTCGTCCTTGAAGCCGTTGCAGACCAGCAGCGACTCCGGAGGTTGCTCCAAGGCCAGGGCGGCGTAGAGCTCAGCCTTGGTCCCCACTTCCAGGCCGTAGTTGTATTTGCTCCCCTCCTGGAGAAAAGCCTCTACGACGTCGCGCCGCGGATTCACCTTCATCGGATAGACGGCCAGGTGGGTTCCTCGATAATCGAATTCTCGGATGGCCTGGACGAAGGATTGGTGCAACTCGCGAATCTGGCTGGCGATGATTTGCGGAAACCGTAGCAGCAATGGGGGAGTCAACCGACAGCGAGTAATCAGATGGTCAACAATGGCCTTTACGTCCGCCGCGCGCGCTCCGTTTCTCGTCGGCCGCACCGTGAGATGGCCCAGTTTGTTGATCCCGAAATAACCCGCGCCCCAGTTTTCAATTCCATAGGTTTGAATCGTCTGTTCGGTCGAGATTTTACTCAAGTCCGTCCACCCTCACCTCATGTTTCCTGACGCTTAAGCAAAGTAATGTAGCAGAAGTCCTCAGCCTGTGTCAAAGCCTTTTTTCGAGAGGGGGGTATAGTAGGGCGACTCCCATAAGGGAATGCCCTTTAAGGAGTTATGGGCGACATGTTGCCTGGCTCATTCCACCCATGTGGGGGCCACACTGCGGAAGACGTTCCCCGTAGCGGTTCCGGCAAACAGCCGCCCATCATCGGGCTTCACTGTGAGCGAGAGAACATATCGGTCGTCTAAGCCGACGTTCACCTCCGTCCACGTTCGCCCCCCATCGGTCGAGCGGAAGACGCCCGTTCCATATGTGGCAGCGAAAATGTGCCCGCGCGCGTTGGCGACCAGAGCCATGACGATCCCTTCAAAGCGAAAGTACCGAACCCAATTGCGTCCGAGCAACCGGTAGAGATCGCCGGTGAATGTCCCAGCCAGCACATATCCCTGCGGCGTCACAAGGAGCGAGGTCACAGGCACATCCTCCATGCCGGCACTGAGCTCCGTCCACGTCGCTCCTTGATCGGTGGATCGAAAGACGCCACCACCAAAGCCGCCCAAGGGCCGGAGAATCCCCGTCCCAGCGTAGAGATCGCCATTGGGGGCGACGGCCAGCGAAAGGATATAGGGATTTTTCAACCCACTGCTGGCGCGCGTCCAGGTTCGCCCCCCATCCTCCGAACGAAAGACTCCCCCGGGATTGTTCGGCAGGTTCCATGTCCCGGCGTAGAGAATGCCCCGGGAGCGATCCAGGGCTAGGCATACGATATGCGGATTGCGCAAACCGGTATTCACGGCCGTCCACGTCTCCCCTCGGTCATCGGAGCGGAAGACGCCGCTTCCCCCGGCTGAGAGACTACCAGTTCCGGCGAAGATCCGTCCTTCGGAGTCTATCGCGAAAGAGCTAATGAAGGGATGGGTCAGTCCCCGGTTGGTCGGACTCCAGGTCATCCCCCCATCGTCAGAGCGGAAGACGCCACCGCCATCGGTACCCGCGAAGATCACGCCGTCAGGGCTTATTGCAATCGCTTGAACGGGATAGATGGCTGGACCGTTCGTCGCCTGCCAGAATGCCTCTTGGGCTGAAATCGCACCCACAGGATTCAGAACGAGAGAGAGCGCAAACCCTCCCAGCGTGAGCCACTGTCGCATCGCACGCCTCCTCTGGCACATCCCGAACTCGCTCATCATGACCCCTTGTTAAATACTCGAATCAGCTTGCGTTGTCAATGTGAAGTTTTCGGCGCTGGAGCTCGCCGAGTCCGCGCTCGTCGGTTGCCCGTGGGAGCGGGTCCACGCTGTGCGAGTCAGTCGTGCGCTCGCTCTTCCGCGAAGCGCGCGAGCTCTCAGTAAGGAATTCGGAACTATCTCGAGAGGAGGTCGCTTGCGCTCAGCCGGCGCGCCGTTTGTATCCATAGAGCCAGTGGGCCGTGCGTCCGCTCGTGTTCCGGACCGAATGGCGCGTTCCCCGAGGGATGAACCACTCGTCGCCGGGCTCCAGGCGTGTGACTTCTCCCTCCCATTCCACTTCGATCGGCGCATCAAGGGGCGTGACCAGCTCGTCAACGCTGTGCACGAAGTCCTCCCAGCGCTGGCCAGGCGGGTCCGTCCATACGTCGCAAGAGAAGCCGCGCGCCGTCCAGTCCCGGACGATCTCTGCCCGATCTCGACCTCGCCATTTCCCTCGCTCAATATGCATTGATTTCTTATTTATGATACGCGATTCCCCTCGGTGCTCAAAGCGCGTACAGCGCGTGCAGACGCTTTCCTCATGATCCCTCGCATACGGAGTGACCTGCTGAGCACCTTACATGAGCGCGGCGAGTTGGGAGGGCGCGCACGTCTTCTGTGACACGCGGCGAATACTGGTCGTTCATGGGTCACCTTTTGCCGAGAGCATGCGAAATCGTCCCTGCCGGTGCTTGGGGGAATCGCACGGGTCATGTGCTCGTCCCTCTTCAAACCCGTGAGCTGGTTTCTCGCATGAGCGTCCGATGTGCTCGGCCTTTTTCTCGACAAGCCATCAGAGGTAGAACGCGTGACAGGCCGAAAGGGAAGGGACAACGTCAGCGCCATTAGGGCGCTGCTCCACGATCACGCGGGCGGCTCTCGCGTCTCTACGACGCGAAACGTATGGCAAGTGATCCCCAATTGCTTGGCCAGGGCAACAGCCGATGCCGTCGCAGCTGGTGCGATCAATACCTTCTCGAACGTCTCTCCCAATTTAGCCTCTGCGAAGTGGGCCTTGCGATAGAAGGCCCATATCTCGTCCGCTTCGGCGTAATTCTTGACCTCAACGAGGAACTTCCGCCCATTGGTTACCAGAGCGTCAATCTCGACGCGAGCTCCCGGTTGATAGATCTCTCCCGCTTCATCAATGAGCACAAGCCGCGTTGCTCTCAAGGGACCAATGCCGGAGAAGCCTTCGATCACTTGGCGGATCACGTCTTCCAATCCTTCTCCCATGCGTCCCCCTAGGGATCCAAGTCCGACGCTCACTTCCGCCAGTTTTACTCGCAGCGCTGTGAACTCCTGTTGGCTGAACCGAACCCAGTATTCGAAATCTGAGCGCAAGGTCTTCAGCTCCTCGACAATCGCCTCGAACCGGCGATCCGCGGCTTCAAACCGACGATCCACTTGCTCGAACCGACGATCCACCTCCTCGAACCGTCGTTCGAAGTCCGCGCGCATGGCGCGCATCTCCTCGACGATCGCTTCGAACCGGCGATCCGCGGCTTCAAACCGGCGATCCACCTCTTCGAACCGTCGTTCGAAATCCGCGCGCATGGCGCGCATCTCCTCGACGATCGCTTCGAACCGGCGATCCACCTCTTCGAACCGCCGCTCGAAGTCCGCGCGCATGGCGCGCATCTCCTCGACGATCGCTTCGAACCGACGATCCGCAGCTTCGAACCGGCGTTGGGACTCCTCGCGCATTGCCCGCAGCTCTTCCAGGAGGCGCGCCAGCTCCCCTTTGGAAACGAGCACTTCGCTGAGTATGCCGATCACCTGCGCCCGAAATGAGGGATCCTCCTGAAGCAGCCGGGGCAGCTCCGCCTTCAACCATCGGATCAGTTCCTCGTGCGTCATCATACCCTTCGCATAATCTAGCAATCCCTTCTCGCTGAAGCAAGCACGCCCCTTGCGGGGGGGCGACTTCGCCAACATAGGGGTGTGGAGGAGGGGGATTCGCTCTGAATCCTTTCGTGTGCGGTTCTTCGTCGAAGCCGCATCTCGTTGATTGCGTCAACCTTTGGCTTGACAAACCTTCGGAAGCTCATTACTCTGCTTGGCAATGCATATCCGAATGAGCTGAGGCGGTGGAGGACAATATGCGGAATCGGTTTGCGCTCGCGTTGCACATGAGCGTCCTGGTGCTGATGGGCCTTCTCGAAGCAGGATGGGGACAAACGCCGACGGGTTCTGTCCAGGGTTTTGTGAGCGATGAGCGCGGTGATGTCATCCCTCACGCCATCGTGACGCTCACGAATCGGGCGACGGGCGAGGTGCGCCGAACGCACAGCCGCGAGGATGGGGGGTATTATTTCGACCATCTGCCGCCGGGTGAATATGAGTTGCGGATCGAAGTTGCAGGTTTTGCGCCGACCGTGCGACGGATTCTCGTTCAGGTCGGCGCGACCACCTCGGCCGATATCGCTCTTCGTGCCGGTGTCCTGCGCGACGCCGTTGAGATCATGGCCGAGTCGTCGCAACTCGATCGGGTCACGTACGCGGTTGATGGGGTCATCACTCGGGAGAAAATCGAAGCCTTGCCGCTCAACGGTCGAAACTTCCTGCAACTGGCGATGTTGGAGCCGGGTGTCTCGGTGACCATCTCCAACCCCGGACAATTCAATAACCTCTTCAATGTCTCCATCGGAGGCGCGCAAGCTTCGCTCACGCGCCTCACCGTGGACGGCGGCAACATTGTGGATCCGGTCACCGGAGGTGCCGGTCAGAACTTCTCGACCGAGACCATTCAGGAATTTCAAATCTCCACATTCAACTTCGATCTCTCGACGGGCATTACCTCGGTCGGTGCTATCAACATCGTCTCCCGATCGGGAACGAATGAATGGCATGGCAATGGCTTCGTCTTCTACCGCGATCGTCATCTGGCGGCATTTCCTGTCCTCGTGCGTGATCCTCAGCATCCAAATCCCTTCTTCCGTCGCGGGCAATATGGGGGATCGTTGGGCGGGCCGATTCGCAAAAATCGCGCCTTCATCTTCGGGAACGTGGAGTGGTTGAATCAGGATGCGGCCCTTTCGATTGTCCACACGGGATGGGAAGGCTTTCGTCACTTCGATATGGTCGCCGAGAGCCCGTATGATGGTCGAGTGGCCAATGTGCGCGCGGACGTGCGCCTGAACGATCGGCACGCGTTGTTTCTTCGCTACAGCCGAGATGACAATCGGGCCTTCGCTCCTGATGATGCGAACACATTGCCTTCGAATTGGCGCCTCAATCGAAATGCCGATGACAATGCCCAGGTGGGATGGGTGAGCATCTGGCGAGCTGATCTGCTCAATGATCTTCGAGTCACCTACCATCGGATTCGGAACGTGAATCGTCTTCCCACAACGCGAGAATGTCCGCCTGTGAGGCTCGGCTGCATAGGTCTTGGGGGGCCGCAGGTGCGCGTGGACGGCAGTAACATTCGGTTCGGCAATAGCTTCAATGCCCCTCAGGATCGCCTCATTGATCGCATCCAGATGACCGATAATTTCTATTGGCAGAAAGGGCGCCATCGGATTCGCCTAGGGGGCGAATGGGAGTATCTCAATGGGCGCGGGCAGTGGGCTTTTCTGGAGCCCGGGCTTGTGGTGTTGCATGATCCCCGCAATGTGCAGCTGGTCAATCAGTTGGTCACGCAGATCCCCATGCCGCCGACGGTGAGGGCGTTGCTCACGATCCCGCTGCCATCGGTCTTCGTGCGTCCGAGCGGCCCACCTACACTCGCGGATCTTCTGGAGCTTCCATTGGCGGTTGCCTTCGTCGGCCTTGGCGATCCGGCGCAACCGCCGGCATTTCGCGCAGCGAGCGCCCGTCGCAATCACCGTCTGCGCTTTTACTGGCAGGATGCGTGGACGCTCCGACGCACAATCACGCTCACCTATGGCCTTTCGTACCAATACGAGACGAACCTGCTCAATCACGACTTGCCCAAACCCCCACTGCTTCGGCCGCTTGTGGGGCGGCTGGATCCTCCAGGCAAAGACAAGAACAACGTGGCGCCCGCGCTCGGCTTCGCTTGGGATATTGGGGGCAGAGGTCGAACTGTTCTCCGGGGCGGCGCGGGCCTCTACTACGATACTGTCTTGTTCGTCACACGGTTGACGGAGCGGGGGATCATCGGGCCGCTCGGCACCGGGCGTGTGCCCATCAGCGGGTCGTTCTTCCGCAATCCCTTTTCGTTCCCCCAGATCCCGGGACTTCTTCCGCCCTTCAATCAGATCAATCCTCCGCTGGGGGCGCCGCTGCACTTCACATCCATTCCGACGAAGTTCACCGGCCAGCAGTTCCTCCGCGTGCTGGCGCTTCAACGGCCGGATCTCGAGCGTCAGCTCGTGGAGCTGGGGCGCTCGGGGGTGACCGGAGTGGAGTTCTTCAAAACAGGTTCTGACTTGCTCGATCCCGATCTAGAGGTCGCCTATGCCGAGCACTTCAGCCTGGGCGTCAGGCGCGAGCTTCCCCATCGGATGCGGCTTTCGGCGGATGTCGTGCTGCGACTGCGCCGGCACACGCTCTTTCAGACTGATCGCAATCTCTACAATCGGGCTGAGGCGCGCGGGGGATCTGTGATCCCTCGGTGCTTGGGTGCGCAGGCGAGCGATCCGACCGCTTTTTGCTCGAATGGACCGATCAGCATCTACCAAAGCAGCGGGCGCGAGCGCTATCTGGCACTCCAGCTGAAGCTCGAGAAGCCGCTTTCGCACCGGTATCACTTCACAGCGTCGTATGCGCTCTCCAGCCTCACCGGATACTTTCCGACCGAAGACCTGACCGACTGGTTCGCGCATCGCGGACCTCTGGATCGCGATGCCCGCCATCGGCTCACGGTGAGCGCCATTGTGGACCTTCCCTGGGGCCTGCGCGCCTCGCTCATTGCGGCCTACGCCAGTCCTCCTCCGCTCACTGCGCGAGTGCGCGGCAACATTGATCTCAACGGGGATGGGACCTTCGGCGACACGTTGCCCGGTCTGCGGATCAATTCGCTCGGTCGAGCAACGAGTCGAGCCGAGCTGCAACGACTTGTGGACCGCTTCAATCGTGAATTCGCCGGACGCGAGGATGCGCATGGGGCCATCATCCCCCCGCTTGTCCTTCCTCCTCAATTCGCTTTCGGCGATTCCTTTCACTCACATGACGTGCGGGTGACGAGGACGTTTCGTTTCCGCGAGCGATATGCGGTGGAAGCAATCCTGGAGGTCTTCAACCTCTTCAACATCTCCAATCTGGGAGGCTTCACATCCACGCTCGATGCGGGCCGATTGGGGCCCAACGGCGAGATCCTGCTGCCGGATACCTTCCATTTCGGCCAGCCGACGTTCAAAGTCGGGCACTATTTCGGCACGGGCGGTCCGCGTGCGTTCCAGCTCGGCCTCCGCGTGAGTTTTTGAGCGCCGACTCGGCTACCGCCAAAGGCTCCTCGACAGTGGGTGGAGGCTCAGTGGCGGAGTTTGGTACAATTTCCCCGTTTATGGCGGAATCGAAGCGAACACCTGTTCACACTTGGGTCGCGATTTTGAGTCTCTCGGCGGTGACGCTCATCGCCTTCCTGGTCCTGGTCCTGCTCGGTGTTCTGCGGATCCCGCCGACAGAGGGGGTGAGCGCTGATGAGACGCTCCTTCTCTATCTGCTGACGGCCTTCAACTTCGTCGCCTTCTCGGTCTTCGCCTTCATCCTCGCGCGCAACGTGCTGCGGCTGTGGCGAGAGCGACGCGCCCGTCGGCTCGGCTCGCATTTGAAGACGCGGCTTGTGCGCTCCTTCATCCTCATCTCGATTCTGCCGCTTGTGTTCCTTGCCATGTTCTCCTATCTCGTCATCAATCGCACGCTGGAGAAATGGTTCGGCGAACCATATCGGAACATCGTTCGGGAGGCGGAGAAGCTCACGCGCGCTTATTGGGACGATGAGATCGCGGATCTGCGGGCGATGAGCGAGCGGTTGACCGTTCAAGTCGGAGCGGAAGATCGCGAGCGGTGGCTGGCCGCCGAAGTGGCGCATCCGAAGGTGAAGCGGATCGCACTTCTGGAGACGGCGGGCTTGCGCGTGTGGGACAAGCGGGAGACGGAGCTTCCCTCTTTCGTCGAGCGGGCATGGGCAACAGCTATCGAGGCTGTGCGCGCGCATCGTCCCTATGAAGCCTCTTTCGGCACTGCCGAGGGTGCGCGGTTTGTCGTCCTAGGGCGTCCGACGGCGAATGGCTCCGTCGGTGGAGTGATCCTTCTGGCGGAGATGCCCCCGCACGTCGCTCAAGTGATGGCGACGATCTCTCAGCAGCAAGAGGCGTATGAGCAGCTGCATCGGCGGCAGGGGCAGACGCGACGGGTCACCTTGCAGGTGCTGGGCGTGATCACGTTCCTGCTGCTGTTTGCGGCGACGTGGACGGGGATGTATCTGGCCCGAGGGATCACCGAGCCGATTCGAGCGCTGGCCGAAGCGACGCAGCAAGTCGCCCGAGGGGACTTCTCGCATCCGGTCGTGTGCGTGGCTGAAGACGAACTGGCCGTGCTCGTGAATTCCTTCAATCGCATGATCGCGGAGCTGGGGGAGAATCGGCGCCGCCTCGAAGAATCGGCGCGCGCGCTGCAGGCCATGAACCTCGCGCTGGAGGAGCGGCGGCGGTATATCGAGACGGTGCTGGAGAGCTTGAGCACGGGCGTCATCTCCTTCGAGGACTCAGGGCGCATCACCACGGTGAATCGGGCTGCGCGCGAGATCCTGCAGGTCTCGGAACCGCTGCCCGCGGAGACGGCGATCGAATTGTTTCGCGCCGTCTTCGGAGAGGAGAAGGCGGCGCTCATCGAAGACGTGATCGCGCGCGCTTCCGGGGAGGAGGGGGCCGTTGGAGAGCTTCAATGGCCAACCCCCCGGGGACTGCGACATCTCATTCTCACCGCTTCGCTGTTGCGAGACCCACGGGGGGAGAAGCGCGGCGCTGTCCTCATGCTCGAAGATGTCACGGAGCTTGTGGATGCGCAGCGTCAGGCGGTGTGGAGTGAAGTGGCCCGCCGCATGGCTCACGAGATCAAGAACCCACTCACGCCGATTCGACTCTCGGCCGAGCGGATCGCCAAACAGGTGCTCGGCGATCCCAAGGCGCTCCCCGAAGAGCGCTATCGCCGGATCGTCGAAGATGGGGTCGCGATCATCCAGAGCGAAGTCCAGACGTTGCACCGACTCGTGAACGAATTCGCTCAGTTTGCGCGATTGCCCGAAGCGCAGTTGTGTGAAGGGGATCTCAACGCGGCGGTCCACGCGGCGCTCCAATTGTACGATGGGCGTTCGGAAGGGATTCAGCTGGACGCGGATTTGGCATTGGATCTGCCGCGCCTTCGATTCGATGCCGAGCAGATCAAGCGCGCGCTGGTCAACCTCATCGAGAATGCGAGGGACGCGCTCGAAAGCGTGTCGGGAGAGCGGCGTATCACTGTGAGTACGTGCTACGTGCCCGAACGCCGATGCGTTCGCGTGAGCGTCGCCGATACGGGACCGGGGATCCCTCCGCCTGCGCGGCAGCGGCTCTTCATGCCGTACTTCTCCAACAAGGCGAGGGGCATGGGATTGGGACTGGCCATCGTGCGGCAGATCATCGCTGAGCATCGCGGAGCGATTTGGGTGGAGGACAACGAGCCACGCGGAGCGCGCTTCGTCTTCGAATTGCCTGTGTCCGACACGCGCGGCGAGCTCCAGGCAGAATGATCGTCGCGATGGGAGAACGTCGCTATGGCGCACTCGGTCCTGATCGTGGACGACGAGGAGAAGATCCGCCGATCGCTCGCCTCCATTTTGGAAGATGAGGGCTTCATCGTCGAAGCCGTCTCAAGCGGCGCGGAGTGCCTGGCGGCGTTCGAGCGTCGTCCGTACAGTTGCGTGCTCCTGGACATCTGGCTCCCCGACATGGATGGATTGGAGACGCTCCGACGCGTGAGGGAGCTCGCGCCGGATGTGGCCGTCGTGATCATCTCCGGGCATGGGACGATCCAGACGGCCGTGCAGGCGACCAAGCTCGGCGCCTTTGACTTTCTGGAGAAACCCCTCTCTCTGGAGCGAACGCTCCTCACGGTGAAAAATGCCATCGAACAGAAGCGGCTGGAGCGGGAAGCGCAGGAATTGCAGGAACGCCTCGTGCGCGATTATGAGATGGTCGGCGAGAGCGTTCCCATGCGCGCGCTCCGGCAGCAGATCGCGCTCGTCGCGCCCACGGAGGGACGCGTCCTCATCTACGGGGAATCGGGCACCGGCAAGGAGTTGGTCGCACGCGCCCTGCATGCCGCCTCACGACGCGCGGCGAAGCCTTTCGTCGAGGTCAATTGTTCGGCCATTCCGGAGGAGCTGGTGGAGTCGGAGCTGTTCGGACATGTTCGCGGCGCATTCACCGGAGCGACGACGGCGCGGCGAGGAAAGTTCGAGCTGGCCGATGGGGCCACGCTCTTTCTGGATGAGGTGGGAGACATGAGCCTTCGGACGCAGGCGAAGATCTTGCGCGCGCTCGAGGAGGGGCGGATTCAACCGCTCGGCAGCAACGTGTGGATTGATGTGGATGTGCGCATCATCGCGGCGACCAACAAGAACCTGCCGCGCTTGATCGAGCGCGGCGAATTCCGCGAGGACCTCTTTTATCGGCTCAACGTCATCCCCTTCGTCGTCCCGCCGCTGCGCGAGCGCTTGGAGGATATTCCGCTGCTGGTGGATCACTTCAATCGGAAATTCTCCCGCGCGTATATGCGAACGCCGAAGGAGTTCACGCCGGCAGCGATCGCGCGATTGCAGGAGTATCACTGGCCGGGGAACGTTCGCGAATTGCGGAACATCATCGAGCGCATCCTCATCATGTGGGCGCGTCCGGTGGTGGATGCCGACGACCTCCCTCCGCTGCTCGGCGATCCGCTGGCTTTCGCCGAGCGCGCCGAGTACAAGACCTTTCAAGAAGCCGTCGAGGCGTTTGAGCGCCAGTACATCCTCCAGAAGCTCACCGAGCATCACGGCAACGTCACGCGCGCGGCGGAGGCGATGGGAATAGATCGTAGCCACCTCTATCGCCGCATGCGCGCGCTCGGCATCTCGCCGCCGCGCCCATAAGGGGAACCGGCGGGAGAATCGGCCTTGCCCTCGGTCGTCGAGCTTCGGTACTCTTTACTCTCAGATTCCAACAGCAAAGGAGAAGCGTCATGGGGAAGAGAAGCGCGATCATCGGGCTCCTGATGAGTCTCAGTCTCACGCTCGGCGCCGCCTCTGGGCGCACGCAAGCGAGCGCAACGCTCGTCGTCACCTGCGTGGATGCGGCGGGACAACCTCTCAAGGATGTGACCGTCCTGGTCATGAGCCTGCAAGTGCAGAAGACCTTCGAGGCCAAGAGCGATAAAGAGGGGAGAGCCGTCTTCAAGAAGGTGGATCCGGGCGTGTATCGCGTGCTCGGACGCCGCAAGGGCTACGAGCCCGTCTATCGTGAGCCGATCACTGTCGTCGCCGAGACGGAGACTGTGCTGACGCTTTCGCTCCAGCCTGGAGAGGCGAGCAAGCGGCTCTACTTCGAAGATCCGGCGCTCATTCAGCAGGCGAATCAATTCCTTCAAGACGGCCTGCAGGCGCTGCAGCAGCAGCAGTTCTCCGAGGCCGAAGAGAAGCTCGCGCAGTTTCTGAAGATCGCCGCCTTCAATGCCGAGGGCCGTTTTTGGTATGGCGTCGCTCTGGCTCAGCAGCGGAAGTGGGATCAGGGGGAGAAGGAGATCCGCATGGCCGTCGAGCTGAATCCGAACGAGCCGCGATATCGGGAAGTCCTCGATCGGCTCTCCGAATTCCGTAAGCGCGACGAGCTGCACGAGGCCGGACAACGAGCCATGCAGAATCGCGATTTCAAGACGGCTATTGCGAAGTTCTCCGAGCTGCTCGCGCTTCAACCGGAGAATACGGACGTTCGCTATAACCTCGCGCTCGCCTACGCCAACGACGGACAGTACGACAAGGCCATCGAGATCATTGATGAAGCGATTCGGCAGCGGCCTCAGGAGGCGGAGTATCAACGACTGAAGAGCCAAATCCTCGAGCATAAGGAGTACACCACGATTCAGAAGGCCAATGAGATTCTGGCCGAGGGCGATCAGCTGCTGCGCGAGGGGAAATATCACGATGCCCTACAGAAGTACGAGACGGCGCGCGCAATGGTTCCCCGCGAGGAGCCTTCGATTTGGTTCGCCATCGGCCGGTGCTACGCTGGGCTGCAGCAGACGGACAAGGCGATCGCCGCCTATCAGAAGGCTATCGAGTTGAACCCGCGCAAGCCGGAGTACCATCAGGCGCTCGCCTTGATCTATTTGAACGAGGGGCGCCTGGACGAGGCCATCCGCACGTACACGGAGGCGTATCGGCAACTGGGGGAGCCGGTAGACGAGCGTCTCTTCGAACTGGGACAGCGCCTCATCCAGGAGAACAAACTCGACATGGCGGCGCGCGTCTTCGAGCACGTCCTCGAACTGAACCCGAACCATGCCGAGAGCTACTACGAGCTGGGCGTCTATAACTTCTACAGCGCCGACAAAGGGCGAGCGCGCGCGCTTCTGACCAAATACGTCGAGATCGGGAAGGATCCGAAGCACTTGGAGGATGCCAAGAACATCCTCGCGGTGATGGAGCGGCAGGCGCGCCCGCGGCGGCGGTGAGCGGTGGCTGTCAGATCATCGGCAGCGGACGCTCTCGGGTTGGCGGCGGGAAGACGGCGTCAAGGGCCGCGAGATCTTCGGGGGCGAGCGTCCAGCCGACGGCTTCAGCGTTCTCCCGTACGTGTTCGGGGCGGCTCGCCTTCGGAATCGCGAACACGCTCGGCCTTCGCGTGAGGACGTTCAGCGCCACTTGATGCGGCGTCTTCCCGTATTTTGCTCCGATCTCGGCAAGCACGCGCCCGCCCCGACTCCGGGGAGAGGGGAAATCCCCGCTTCCGAACGGCGAATATCCGACAACGGCTATGCCTCGCTCTTCGCAGTACGGGAGCACGCGGTATTCAATCTGGCGCGCCTTCAGATGGTAGCAGACCTGATTGCACACGATGCGCTCGCGCGTGAGTGCGCGCGCCGCGCGCTCCATCTGCTCGACGGTGAAGTTGCTCACGCCGATGAAGCGGATCTTTCCGGCGGCGACCAAATCCTCCATCGCTCGCATAGTCTCCTCGATGGGATACCGCTCGCTCCACCAATGGACGAGATAGAGATCGAGATAATCGGTCCGCAGTCGGCGAAGACTCCCTTCGCACGCGCGAATCGTCCCCGTATAGGAAGCGTGCTCGGGCGAGACCTTGCTGACGAGGAAGACCTCGTGGCGACGTCCGGCGATCGCTTTCCCGACCAGTTCCTCCGTGTGCCCGTCGCCGTAGATTTCGGCCGTGTCAATGTGCGTGAGGCCGAGATCCAATCCCAGGCGCAACGCTTCGATCTCCTGGCGCTCGCGCGAAGGCCGTTCTCCCATGCGCCACGTCCCCTGGCCGATGATCGGGACCTGAATTCCCGTTCGGTCGAATTCGCGCGTGAGCATAGCCGAGGCGTCACCACCAGCCCAGTTGCAGGCGCGCCGTTTCGCTCATTCGATCCGGCGTCCAAGGGGGATCCCACACCAGATCCACGCGCGCTTCGGCAACGCCCTCTAAACTCCGCAGCTTCGCCTCCACCTCTGCCGGAAGCGAGAACGCAACGGGGCATCCCGGCGCCGTCAGCGTCATGCGCACGGTCACCGCACCTTCAGGCGTGATCTCGATGTCGTAGATGAGGCCAAGATCGTAGATATTGACCGGGATCTCCGGATCGTAACACGTTCGGAGCACTTCGATGATGCGCTCCCGAAGATCCGTCGAGGCCGGAGATTCCCCACCTTGAGACGCGGCGGGCATCTCTGTCCTCGGTTCCGAGGTTCGAGCGAACTCTTCCATATCCGTTCCTCCTGCTGCCCGCGTCGGCTCTCATTCGGTTGAGACTGTCTCCATCTTTTGTTCGAGAGCCGCGCGCAGCGTATGCCAGGCGAGCGTCGCGCATTTGACGCGCACGGGATATTTCCGCACGCCAGCGAAGATGGCTAACTTCCCCAGCTCGGAAGCCTCCGACGCATCCGATCCCGTGCCGGTGAGCAGCTCGTGGAAGCGTTCAAAGAGCATTTCAGCTTCCGCGCGCGTCTTCCCCTTCACGCTCTCGGTCATCATCGAGGCCGAGGCTTGCGAAACGGCGCATCCCTGTCCGTGGAACCGAATGTCCGCGATCCGATCGCCCTCCATCCGAAGGTACACGACCACTTTGTCTCCGCAGAGCGGATTGTGACCGACGGCCTGATGATCCGCATCTTCGAGAACGCCAAAATTTCGAGGCCGCTTGCTGTGATCAAGCAGCACCTCTTGGTAGAGATCGCGCAGCTCGCTCATAGGCCGAATATCTCCCGCACCTTCTGCAAGGCCGCCACGAGAGCGTCCACCTCCTCCCGCGTGTTGTAGAGCGCAAAGGAGACGCGCGCCGTCGCCGGTACGCCGAAACGTTCCATGACCGGTTGTGCGCAGTGGTGGCCCGCCCGAATAGCGATCCCTTCGTGATCCAAGATCGTGCCGATGTCGTGGGGATGCACGCCCTCGAGCGTGAACGACAGAATGCTCGCCTTCTGGCGCGCCGTGCCGATCACGCGCAGGCCGGGGATGCTCGAAACGGCTTCCGTCGCGTAGATGAGCAGGTTGCGCTCATGGGCCGCGATCGCCTCCAGGCCGAGGGCCGTTACATACTCGATCGCCGCTGCCAGGCCAATAGCACCCGCGATATGCGGCGTCCCCGCCTCAAATTTGTACGGGAGCCGATTGTAGGTCGTCTTCTCGAACGTCACCGAGCTGATCATATCGCCTCCGCCCTGATACGGCGGCATGGCGTCGAGCCATTCCGCCTTCCCGTAGAGGACGCCGATTCCCGTCGGCCCATAGAGTTTGTGCCCGGAGAAGGCATAGAAGTCGCACTCCAACTCCTGCACATCCACCTTCAGATGCGCGACCGCTTGCGCGCCGTCCAGGAGCACGGGAATACCGCGCTCGTGAGCGAGCCGGATGATCTCGCGCGCAGGTGTGATCGTCCCCAGGGCATTGGAGAGGTGCGTAATAGCCACCAACCGCGTGCGGGCGTTCAAGAGCCGCTCCACGTCTTCTACGAGCAGCTCTCCGTCCTCGGTAATCGGCGCCACGCGCAATCGCGCACCCGTTGCCTCGCAGAGGATCTGCCAGGGGACGATGTTCGAATGATGCTCCATGGCCGAGATGAGGATCTCGTCTCCGGCGCGCACGCGCAGGCGGCCGAAGCTGTGGGCCACGAGATTGATGGCCTCGGTCGTGCCGCGCACGAAGATGATCTCCTCTTCAGATCGGGCGTTGAGGAACCGCCGGACGATCTCTCGCGCGCGTTCGTAGGCCTCCGTCGCCCGCTGGCTCAACGTATGCACGCCCCGATGCACGTTGGAGCAATCCTGTTCATAGAAGCGCCGGATCGCCTCCAGAACGGAGCGCGGCTTCTGCGTCGTCGCCGCATTGTCCATGTAGATGAGCGGCTTCCCATTGACGTATTGCCACAAGGCGGGGAAATCCTCTCGAACGCGCCCTACGTCGAAGGGGCGCGAGGGCGTGGGCGAACGGAGAGGATCCGCAGCCGGGCTCATAGCATCTCCGCGAGTCGTTCCCATTCGGGCCACTCTCTCAAAATCCATTCTCCGACGCATCGCCGCAGAGGTGCAAACGCGATCGTCTGGAGAATGTCCGCGGCGAACGCAGAAGTGAGTAGTTGGCGCGCCCTCTCGGCATCCAAGCCGCGCGAGCGACAGTAAAAGAGCGCTTCCTCGTCCAAATGCCCGATGCTCGCCCCGTGACTGCACTTCACATCATCCGCCAGAATTTGCAATCGGGGATTCGTGTTGACCAAAGCCTCGGTCGAGAGCAGCAGGTTTTTGTTCACCTGTCGGGCATCGGTCTTCTGCGCTCCCGGGTGCACAAGGATCGTTCCATCGAAGACACCTCGCGCCTCATCCTCGAGAATGCCTTTGTAGAACTCGCGGCTCGTGCTGTGGGGCGCTGCGTGCTCGATGACCGTGTGATGATCCACGAGTTGCCGATCTCGCACCCAGTAGAATCCGTTCAAGGCGCACTCTGCCCCTTCGCCCTTCAATACCGCCAGGATGTCCGTGCGCGCCAGCGCAGCACCGAGGGCGAGGGAGAAGTCGGAGACCGTCGCCATGTGCGCCTCGGCGATGCGCACCGCGGCGATGTGAAAAGCTGCGCGGCTCTCGCGCTGCACTTTATAGTGGTGCACGACGGCGTTCTCCCCGATGAGAAGCTCGGTGACGGCGTTCGTGAAGTAGGGACCATCGCCAACGCTCACATAGCTCTCGATGATGGTCGCCTGGCTGTTCTCCTCGGCCACGATCACATTTCGCGGATGGACCGCAAGCGGCTCCTCCTCGCCGAGTGCGAGAAAGAGCAGGTGAATGGGCCGTTCCACAAGCGCGCCGCGCGGGATGCGCACGAAGGCCCCGTCGGTGAGGAAAGCCGCGTTCAGCGCAACGAAGGCATGCGGCGCTTCCGCGAGAGAGCGGGCTAGGTGAGGCTCTACAACCTCCGGTGCGTCGCGAAGGAGTGCGCGAATCCCGTGCGCGATGAATCCCGGTGGACGACCATCAGCCGAGACCTCTCCGACGAAATGTCCGTTGAGGAACACAAGGTGATGCGCGGCCCATTCGCGATAAGGGGCGAGCCACTGCTCTGAGAGCAACGCCGGAGGCCGAGCGGCCGAGAGGCGAAATGACACCCGCAGAAGCGGAGCAATGTTAGTGAAGCGCCACTCTTCCTGACGCGTCGTCGGAAAGCCCAGGGTCTCGAAACGAGCGAAAGCCTGCTGTCGGTGCGCTCGCATCCATGCCGGCTCATGCGTGCGAACGAGCGCATCCCACTCGGCGAAATGTTCTCGATAGAGCCTCACCTCTGGGCTGTCGCCAGGCATTGCCTTCAACTCTGCACCGGGCCGAGCGCGGCCTCGGCAATCCACCCGTATCCCTTCTCCTCCAGTTCCACGGCCAGCTCCTTCCCCCCCGACCTCACAATGCGCCCATCGTAGAGGACATGCACAACGTCCGGAGTGACGTAGTTGAGCAGCCGCTGGTAGTGGGTGATCAGGACGATCGCTCGATCCGGACGGCGCAAGGCATTGATCCCCTGAGCGACGACTCGCAAGGCATCAATGTCCAGACCCGAATCCGTTTCATCCAGGATCGCCAGCTTCGGTTCCAGCAAAGCCATCTGGAAAATCTCGTTCCGCTTCTTCTCGCCGCCGGAGAAGCCATCGTTCACCGCGCGCTGCAGAAGGCTTTCGTCCAATTCGACGAGCTTCGCCTTCTCGCGAGCCAGAGCGAGAAACTCCAAGGCATCCAACTCCGGCAGACCTCGGTACGTGCGGATCGCATTCACGGCGGCTTTGAGGAAGTAGAGGTTGCTCACGCCCGGGATCTCGACCGGATATTGAAAGGCGAGGAAAACGCCCCGACGCGCGCGCTCTTCAGGGGGCATCCGAAGCAAATCCTCCCCCTCGTAGAGGACCTCTCCCTCGACGATCTCATAGATCTCGCGCCCGGCCAGGACCTTGGCGAGTGTGCTTTTGCCGGAGCCGTTCGGCCCCATGATGGAATGTACCTCCCCGGGGCGCACGGTCAGGGTGATCCCTTTGAGGATCTCTTGCCCTTCGACGCGAACGCGCAAGTTCCGAATCTCCAGAAGCGCCGCTCCGTTCATCCCACGCTCCCCTCCAAGCTGATGCCGAGTAGCTTCTGCGCTTCGACGGCGAATTCCATCGGCAGCTCGCGGAGGACCTCCTTGCAGAAGCCGTTGACGATCATGGAGACGGCGTCCTCCGCCGAGAGCCCGCGCTGCCGACAGTAGAAGAGCTGCTCCTCGCTGATCTTCGACGTCGTCGCCTCGTGCTCGAGCTGCGCCGTCGGTTCGTGTACCTCGATGTACGGGAAGGTATGCGCCCCGCACTTGTCGCCCAACAGCAGCGAATCGCATTGCGAGTAGTTGCGCGCCCCAGTGGCTCCCTTCATGATCTTGACCATCCCCCGATAGGTGTTCTGCCCGTGACCGGCGGAGATGCCCTTGGAGATGATCGTGCTCCGCGTGTTCTTCCCGATATGGATCATCTTCGTCCCCGTGTCGGCCTGCTGGTAGTGATTGGTCACAGCCACCGAGTAGAATTCGCCTATGGAGTTCTCTCCGATGAGAATGCAACTCGGATACTTCCAGGTGATGGCCGATCCGACTTCGACCTGCGTCCACGAGATCTTCGAGTTGCGCCCCAGGCACTTGCCGCGCTTGGTGACGAAGTTGTAGATGCCCCCGCGTCCTTCACGGTCGCCCGGATACCAATTCTGAACCGTCGAATACTTGATCGTCGCATTGTCCAGGGCGATCAGTTCCACCACGGCCGCGTGCAGCTGATTCTCATCCCGCATGGGCGCGGTGCACCCTTCGAGATAGCTCACATAGCTCCCCTCATCGGCGATGATGAGCGTCCGCTCGAATTGACCCGTTTGCGAGGCGTTGATGCGGAAGTAGGTCGAGAGCTCCATTGGACAGCGTACGCCGGGAGGGACGTAGACGAAAGAGCCGTCGCTGAAGACCGCCGAGTTGAGAGCGGCGAAGAAGTTGTCCGTATACGGCACGACGGAACCAAGCCATCGCCGCACCAGCTCGGGGTGCTCCTGCACAGCCTCCGAGAAAGAACAGAAGATGATCCCCAGTTCAGCGAGCTTCTGACGGAAGGTCGTCGCGACCGAGACGCTATCGAAGACGGCATCCACGGCGACACCGGCGAGCCGCTCTTGCTCCTCCAGAGGAATGCCCAGCTTCTCATACGTCCGCCGGATCTCCGGATCCACCTCGTCGAGGCTCTTAGGTCGCCGCTTGGGAGCCGCATAATAGCGGATCGCTTGATAGTCAATGGGCGGATAGCTGACGTTCGCCCAGCGAGGCTCAGCCCCCTCTTGGACGAGCTTCACCCAATAGCGATAGGCCCTCAACCGCCACTGTAGCAGCCACTCCGGTTCGTTCTTCTTGGCCGAGATCATCCGGATGATGTCCTCGTTCAACCCCGGTGGGAACAGCTCTTGCTCAACCGGAGTGACGAATCCATACCGGTACTCTCGATTGACCAATTCCTCAATGACGTTCGTCGGTGTTGCCATAGCCGTCCCCTTCTCAAATCTCACTAAAAAGTCATGATTGTGCGCCAAAAAACATCACACAGCGATGAAGTGCGACCGACCCGTTTCCATGAGATCGCGCTCGACCTTGTGTTCATCGTGAAGTAAGGCCGAGAGCGGGATGCGATCGAGCATGTTCTGAATGTAAAAAGCCACGCGCCAGAGCGGTCGAATGCCGCAATTACTCACATGGACACAATATTCCAGATTGCCCGTGAACTGGGCGCAGATCTCGGTATCGGAGGCGAAGCCACCGAGCGCCCGAATGATCTCCCCGAGCGAGATCTTCTCGGGTGCACGACTCAGGCAGTAGCCACCACTTTGCCCGCGCACGCTTCGGGTCAGGCCCGCGCGACTGAGCAAGTGCAACAGCTTCTCCACGTAAGCCATGGAAAGGCCCTCGCGTCGCGCGATCTCGCGGACGGTCAGCGGCTCCCCTGCCGGCTGCATAGCCAATTGCAACAGGCAGCGCAGACCGTATTCCTCTTGCGCCGTTATTCGCATCGTTCCCTCACATCGCAAGTTGAGGATGAAGTGTGCCAAAACCTGACTAGTTTGTCAAGTTTCTGCGAACGTTCGGCATCGGGCGCAGAATCCCCGCGTGCTTGTCTTCGGACTGAGCCATCGGTAACATTTAATTCTTTCACGCGGCACAAGCATGATCTACGAACGCGTCACGGAGGAGCTCAAAGAGCGATTTCGGGAGGCATGGGCCGTTGCCGTATTGACCGGTGCTGGGATCTCCGCCGAAAGTGGTGTGCCGACGTTTCGCGGAGGGGGAGGAGCGCCCGTGTGGAAAGGGATGCCGGTGGAGAAGATCGCGACGCCGGAGATGTTGCGCACGGATCCGATCACGTTTTGGGAGTGGTATGCGTATCGTCGGGAGGTCATCGAGCGTGCGGAGCCTAATCCCGCGCATCGGGCGATCGCTGCGTGGGAGCGATATTTCGAGCGACTCACGGTGATCACGCAGAATGTGGATGAGCTGCATCAGCGTGCGGGGAGTCATGCGGTCTTAGAGCTGCATGGCAGTCTCTGGCGCGTTCGCTGCCTCCAGTGTGGCGTGAGGTCAGAGGATCGTCGTGTACCGCTTCCGGAGATTCCTCCGCGGTGTTCCTCCTGCGGAGGGCTCTTGCGTCCGGACGTCGTCTTGTTCGGAGAAGCTGTGCCGGAGGCGATCTTCTCTCAAGCCGTGGCAACGACGGCCACATGCGACCTCTTTTTCGTCGTCGGAACGTCAGCGGTCGTGTATCCAGCGGCACTGCTCCCCGTTCTGGCCAAACAAAATCGCGCGTTCGTGATCGAGGTGAATCCGGAGACGACGCCGGTTACGGAGTTCGCTGATGCAACGATCCTTGGTCGGGCGGGAGATGTCTTGCCGCTCCTCTCCCCGGAGGGGGTGCAGTGATGGTGCGCACGCTGTATTTCGATTGCTTCGCGGGAGCGAGCGGCGACATGATTCTGGGCGCGTTGCTCGACCTCGGCATGGATTTCGAAGCACTCAAGCAGGAGCTGGCTAAGCTCCCGCTTCGGGGATATGATCTGGAGCGCAGCGAGGTTCGTCGCGCGCACCTGCGCGGCACGAAATTCACCGTGCGGATTGAGGGGGGGGATCACGAGTCCCATTCGGTGTCGGGACATGGGCATCGGCGACTCGACGAAATTCTCCACATCATCCGATCCTCAGAGCTTTCCGAGCGCGTGCGAGAACGGGCCGAGGCGGTCTTCCGACGGCTGGCTGAGGCGGAGGCGCGAGCGCACGGATGTGCTGTGGAAGAAGTCACGTTCCACGAGGTCGGGGCTGTGGACTCGATCGTGGACATTGTGGGTGCGTGCGTAGGGTTCGAACTGCTCTCGATCGAGCGTTTTCTCGCCTCGCCGGTCCATGTGGGGCGGGGATTTCTGGGCTGTGCGCATGGGCGTTATCCGGTCCCTGTCCCGGCCACGGCGGAGCTACTCAAAGGGGCGTGGGTGTACACAAGCGACATCGAGGCGGAGTTGGTGACGCCGACAGGGGCCGCGCTGCTAGCGACCGTGTGTGAGAGCTTCGGTCCGCTGCCGGAGATGCGCTTAGAGGGCATTGGTTATGGGGCTGGGACGCGCGACTTCCCTAATTTTCCGAACCTGCTCCGGGTGATGCTCGGGGAGACGCGCGCGGCGGAGTCCTCGGCGGCGCAGGAGCGGCTCCTGGTTCTGGAGACGAATCTGGACGATGCCAGCCCGCAAATTCTCGGTCACGTCTTGGAGGAGGCCTTACGGGCGGGTGCGCTCGATGCCTTCGCTGTTCCCGTTGTGATGAAGAAGGGGAGGCCGGGCGTATGGCTCGTCCTCTTGTGTCGGCCCGAGGATCGGGAAGCGCTTCTGGCGCTGCTCTTTCGTGAGACGCCGACGCTCGGTGTGCGCTTCTATGAGGTCGAACGGCGCGCGCTCTGGCGGGAGGTCCTCTCGGTCGAGACGAGCTACGGGATGATTCCCGTGAAGGTCGCCTCCCTGGATGGGGAGATCGTGAATGCGGCTCCGGAATTTGAGGCGTGTCGGCAGGCGGCGGAGCACCATCGGGTGCCGGTGCGCGAGGTGATGCTGGCCGCGCTCGTTGAATTCCGGAGGTGCTTCGGTTCGAGAGAAGGGAGATGAAGACGTTCTACGTCACGACGCCTATTTACTATGTCAACAGCTTCCCGCACCTGGGGCACCTCTACTCGACGCTGGTGGCTGATACCCTCGCTCGGTACAAGCGGCAGTGTGGGTACGACACGTTCTTCCTGACGGGCACAGACGAGCATGGGCAGAACATCGAGCGCATTGCGCGTGCGCGGGGGGTGACGCCTCGAGCGCATTGCGACGAGATGGCCGAGGCCTTCCGGCGTATGATCCGCGACTTCGGTCTGGAGCCGAACTACTTCATTCGCACGTCGGACGACTATCATCATCGCGGAGCGCAAGCGCTGTGGCGGCGCGTACGCGAAGCCGGGTACATCTACAAAGGGCGGTACGAGGGATGGTTCTGTCCGGCGTGCGCGGAATTCAAGGAGGAAGAGGAGCCCGGACGTCCGCCCCAGTGCGAGCTGCACAATCGCCCGGCTGAGCGCGTAGCTGAGGAGAGCTACTTCTTCCGCCTTTCGGCTTTCCAGGATCGGCTCCTGGCATTCTATGAGGAACATCCGGAATGCGTGCGTCCGGCCTCGCGCTACAATGAGGTGGTGAGCTTCGTCACAAGCGGATTGAAGGATCTTTCGATCAGCCGCGTCTCGGTTCGATGGGGAGTGCCGGTGCCCGAAGATCCCCAGCACACGATGTACGTCTGGTTCGATGCCCTCTCCAATTACCTCACGGCGCTCGGATGGGGGAACGACGGGGAGCATCTACGGGCAGCGGGCGTGAGCGAGGGCCCGGTCTTCGATCGCTACTGGCCCGCCGATGTGCATATTGTGGGCAAGGATATTCTGCGCTTCCACGCCGTCTACTGGCCCGCTTTTCTGATGGCGGCGGGACTGCCGCTGCCGCGCACGGTCTATGCGCATGGGATGTGGCTCTCGGGCGGGCGCAAGATGTCGAAGACGCTCGGCAACGTCATTGACCTCGATGTGCTGCGCCGCTTCTTCCCGCGGGATGCCGTGCGCTACTTCTGCTTGCGCGAGATGGTCTTTGGCGAGGATGCGGATTTCACCTACGAGGCGCTCCTTGAGCGCCTCAATGCCGATCTGGCCGATGGATTAGGGAATCTCGCGAGCCGCACGCTCACCATGGTGCGGCGGTTTTGCGAGGGACGTATTCCGGAGGTGTCGGTGGGCGCATGGGGAGGATACGAGGAGGAGGTGCGGGCGGCGACGGAAGCGGCGATCCGCACTTTTCTGGCTGAGTTCGACGCGTATAACTTCAATCGGGCGCTGGAGGCCGTCTGGAGTGTGATCGCGCGCGTGGATAAATATCTCTCCGACAGGAAGCCGTGGGATATGGCGCGTCGCCCCGAGGAGCGCCAGCATCTCCAGACAGTGCTCGCGCTCGCCGTGCGCGTGCTCCGCGCGCTCGCCGTCGTGCTCGCTCCGGTCCTGCCTGAGAGCATGCGCGCGTTGTGGGAGCAACTCGGGCTCCCCGACGAGCCCGCTCGCGTGAATCCGTATGAGCTGCAGGTGGACGCGCCCATTTCGGGCATGCCCATTGGGGAGGTGAGACCGCTCTTTCCGAGGATGGACAAGGAGAAGACTATGGCTGAGATCGAGAAGCAGCGCCAGTTAGAGACGTCTCCGTCCTCTCAGATCACCATCGAGGAGTTTGCGCGTATAGACCTCCGCGCCGGGACGGTGGTCTTCGCTGAGAAAGTCGCGGGGGCCGATAAGCTTCTGCGGTTGCTTGTAGACATCGGAGAAGCTCAGCCGCGTCAGGTCGTCGCGGGGATCGCGCCTTACTACGGGCCGGAGGAGCTGGTAGGACGGAAGGTGATCCTCGTGGCAAACTTGCAACCGCGAAAGGTGCGGGGGGTCGAGTCCCACGGCATGGTGTTGGCGGCGGTCGTGGGGCCAGAGGAGCGCCCGGTGCTCGCTGGATTCACAGAGGACGTGCCCAACGGGGCGAAACTCCGATGAGCCTCTTCGTGGATTCACACGCACATGTGAGCGCTCCGGAATTCGATGCGGATCGGTCGGACGTGCTCGCACGGGCTCGCGCCGGAGGCGTCGTCAGCATCCTTGAGGTTGCCCTGAGCGGACCGGAGCCGACCTTCGAGAAGGCACTCGCTTTGGCGGAGGCGCACGAGGGAATCTACGTCGCGCTCGGCGTCCACCCGCATGATGCCAAGACGTACAGCCCTGATCTCGAGCAGCGGCTGCTGGAGCTTTCTGCTCATCCGAAGGTCATCGCGTGGGGGGAGATTGGACTCGATTACCATTACGAACATTCTCCCCGTCAGGTGCAGCGTGATGTCTTCATCCGTCAGCTTCATCTGGCCGAGCGTCGGGGCTTGCCCGTCATCGTTCACTCGCGCGATGCAGAGACGGATACGCTCGCCATTCTGCAGGAGCAGAGAGGCCGCGTGCGCGGTGTCCTGCATTGCTTCACGGGCAGCCTCCAGATGGCGCGCCGATGCGTGGAGCTGGAATGGTACGTCTCCTTCTCGGGCATTCTCACTTTTCGAAACGCTTCGGCGCTTGTCGAAGTCGCACGCGAACTGCCTCGCGAGCGCGTTCTGATCGAGACCGATTGTCCCTACCTGGCGCCCGCCCCATATCGCGGGAAGCGAAACGAGCCGCTTTTCGTGCGTGAGGTCGCGCGCCGGCTCGCCGAAGTGTGGGGAGAATCGTTGGAGGAGGTTGGGCGCCAGACGGCAGAAAATTTTCGTACGCTTTTTAGAGTTCGGTTGGGGACTCCATGAAACGCAGTGGCGACCGGAACGTTCTCGAGCCAGGGATCGGCGTATGCTTTCGGAGCACGAGATCACCTATGCGGAGCTCATTCGAGAGCTGAAGCGGTTCCCGACGCTGCGGGCGCTCTATCGGTCGGACTTCTACCGTCGGTATGCCGGACGGTTGCGCGCCCTTTTAGAGACGGTTCGATGGTATGTGCGCGAGGACGTGCGCCCACGCGTGCGCGCTTTCGTGCGGGCGGTGCACTGGAACATCGAGAAGGGGAAGAACTTCGAGGGCCTCGTCCACGCGCTCGTGGCGCACCCGATTCTGCGAGAAGCTGATCTGTTGTTCCTCAACGAAGTGGATCACGGCATGAATCGCTCGGGGAATCGAGAGATCACCGAAGAACTGAGCCGCGTGCTCGGCATGCACGGCATTTTCGCCCCGGCGTATTTGGAGCTGACCAAAGGCGTGGGAGCCGAACGCGAGCTGCCCGGTGAGAACACGACGGCGTTGCAGGGGAATGCGATCTTGTCGCGCTATCCTGTGCGAGCGGCGCGCATTCTCTCGCTGCCGCAGGGCTTCGAATACTTCGAGTTCAGCGAGAAGCGCTACGGTCGGCGCATCGCTCTGGTGGCGGAGGTGGAGATGCCGGGCGGACGCGCGCTGCGCGCTGTCTGCACACACTTGGAGACGCGCACGACACCACGAGGGCGCGCGCATCAGATGGCGGCGATCCTCGACGCGCTGGAGGACGGGGAAGCGAACCTCCCTGTGCTCCTTGTGGGGGATTGGAATACGAGCACCTTCGCGCGCGGCACGCGGTGGCGCGCTTTGAGGAGCTTACTCCGCATCCTCCTTGTCTCGGCCGAGCGCATGCAGCGCGAGCTCTGTCATCCCGACCGAGGGCGCGAGCCCCTCTTCGATCGGCTCCGAGAACGTGGGTATCAGTACCGCGAGTGGAACGATGAAGCGCCGACGCACATCCTTTCGGTCGAAGTGACCGAGGACGCCCATTATGTACCGGGCTTCTCGCATGGGTGGGTGATTCGCAAGTATCGTCCGCAGGGGTGCCGAATCGGACTGCGCCTTGACTGGTTCGCCGCGCGGAACCTGCGCCCGCTCTCTGAAGGTGAGGTGCGCGATGGGGAATCAGGGGTCTCGAGCGTTCGTCCTCAGACGATTTCGGGGTTGACGTATCAGGGGCGTCCTGTCTCGGATCACGCGCCGATTGTCGTGGACATCGCTCTTCCGTCTTGAGGACGTCCGTGTTACACTTCACCGGCACGGGGCGATGAAGCGGCTTTTGGAAGCCGGACGAGACTTTTCGATCTTTGTGGGCGCGCTTGCCCTTTTCGCCCTGAGCGCAGCGGTGACGATGTATGTGAAGATGCATCAGCCGATTGTGCGCGCTCCGGCTCTAGTGGGACGACCTCTACCGGAAGCGGTGCAGTTGGCGGAGCGCGCGGGATTGGTGCTTCAGGTGAAGAGTACGGTTCATGACGAGCGCTATCCGGCGCAGGTGGTCATTGGGCAATGGCCTCCTTCGGGCATGAGCGTCAAGCGGGGGCAATCGCTGCGAGTCACTGTGAGCTTGGGGCCGCGCCTGTCGGGCTCATCGTCCTCACCGAGCGCTGCCGAGCGCCGCGTCGTCCCTGTGCAGGAGTCAAGGGCAGTCGCCGATATTGTCCCACAGGAACCAGAGGTCTCGGAGTCGACGTCGCCTCTCTCCGGTGGCGATCGCCGCGTGTTGACGCCGCAGGAGACATCCTCTCGTCCCTCCGAAGAGCGTGAGGAGATTCCCGGACGCCCGACCGAGCCATCCGCGCGGAGGAAGCCGCCGCAATGATCCATATTGCTCCTTCCATTCTCTCGGCAGATTTCGCGCGTTTGGGCGAGCAGGTGGCCCTTGTGGAGCGCGCCGGGGCTTCGCTCATTCACATTGACGTGATGGACGGGCGCTTCGTCCCCAATATCACCGTCGGCCCTCTGGTCGTCGAGGCGGTGCGTCGCGTGACGGCGTTGCCGCTGGATGTACACCTGATGATCGTCGAGCCGGACCGATACCTAGAGGATTTCGCGCGAGCGGGAGCCGACTATATCTCGGTCCATGTGGAAGCGAGCCCGCATCTGCATCGCGTGCTCACGCGGATTCGAGAGTTGGGGTGTCGGGCGGGAGTCGCCCTCAATCCGGCCACGCCGCTCTGGGCCGTGGAAGAAGCGCTCGAGTATGCCGATTTCGTTCTGCTCATGTCCGTGAACCCGGGATGGGGAGGGCAGCAGTTCATCCCGGCATCGCTGGAGCGTGCTCGGCGCTTGCGGGCGATGATCCGCGAGCGCGGTCTCGCGACGCGGATCGAGATGGACGGCGGGATCGGAGTGGAGAACCTCCTCGACGTCCTGGAGGGGGGCGTGGAGATGGTCGTCGCCGGGTCCGCGATCTTCAGCGCTCCCGACCCTGCCCAAGTCGTCGCGGAAATGGTAGAATTAGCTCGACGCTTCGAGCGGCAGAAGACATGCTGAGGGGAATCATGATGAGCAAACGGCAGATTGTCGTCATAGTGCTTGCTTCCGTCATTCTCTTGCTGAGCGGATGTGGTCGCGGCAAGAAGGTCGTCCTGGAGGAGGCGCGTCCGGGGCGCGATAAGGAGTTATTCGAGCAGGGACTGACGGAGCTGAGCAAGAACAAATTCATTGTCGGGCGTTTGCTCCTGCAGACGCTCATCACGACGTATCCGGACAGCCCCTATCTGCCGATCGCTAAGCTCGCCATCGCCGACTCGTTCTATCTGGAGGGGACGTCGGAGGCGCTTGCGCAAGCGGAGGTCGAGTATACGGATTTCGCCAATTTCTTCCCCACGCATCCGCTGGCCGATGATGCGCTTCTGCAGGTGGCATTGGCGAAGATGCGGCGCATCCAGCCTCCGGATCGCGATCAGAAGCCGACGCGCGAAGCCGAGCGCCGATTGTTGGCTGTGCTGCAACGGTATCCGAACACGGATCGCAAGGAAGAGGTGCAGCAGTGGCTGAAGGCCGTTCGAGAGGTCCTCGCCGAGCATGAGATGTATGTCGCCCGCCACTACATGATTCGCGAGCGTCCGCGCGGAGCCAAACGCCGACTGATGACGGTCGTAGAGCGCTACCCCACCTACTCTAAATTCGATGAGGCGCTCTACCGGCTCGGCACCGTGCTCTTCAAGGAGGAGGAGCCGGAGGAGGCCGCCAAGTACTTCGCTTGGCTCGTGCGCGAGTTCCCCAATAGCGAGTATCGGCGTCGAGCAGCCGAGATGTTAGAGCGCATCGGCAAGCCCGTGCCCGAGGTTGATCCGATGGAGATTGCGCGCGCGGACGGATCGGCGAACCCGGGATTCCTGAAGGCCATGTGGGGGAAGATGAAAACCGTCTTGGGTATCATGGATCTGGATGTCCCGAAAGAGGGTGTGCTCCTCAAGCGCGGAGAGACGGCTGAGGAATTGATCGCTTCGGCGACGGCGCTGCTGCCGACGCAGACGGTCATCACGCCGCAGGCGACGACGGTCGTCGTCGGACCGTCAGCTCCGGCGGATGCCAGTGGCGCGGCACGGGGACGACAGGAATTGCGCATCGGGGTGACGGCCGACTCCGACGCCTCGGCCTCGAAGCAGGGGCGATCGTCCGACGCGAAGGCCAAGGAGAAGAACAAGAAGAAGCCGGAGAAGAAGTGAGATGGGGGTCAGTTCCGCGCTATTCCGCGGCCGCGGTCGCAGGATCGAGAGGTACATCCGACGCGGTATCTCGTTCTGCGGTGTGTGAACGCCAGGGCTCCCGCGAGAGAGCGAGCATACGGGGATCAATCGCCGTTGGCGTCTGATCCCCAATTTTTTTGAGAGGCAGGAGGGATGAGCGAGCTACCGAAGGCTTACACTCCACATGAGGTCGAACGGCGGTGGTCTCGGATCTGGGAGGAACGCGGATACTTTCGTCCGGAGGCTCGGCCCGAGGGGCCTCCGTTCGCCATCGTCTTGCCGCCGCCGAATGTGACGGGGCATCTGCATATCGGGCATGCCCTCAATCACACACTTCAAGATGTCGTCGTACGGTGGCGGCGCATGCAGGGATATCGAGTCCTCTGGGTGCCGGGGACGGATCATGCCGGAATCGCCACGCAGGTCGTCGTCGAGCGGGAGTTGGCCAAGGAGGGGGTGACGCGTCATCAGTTAGGGCGCGATGCGTTCGAGCGACGCGTCTGGCAATGGCGCGAACAGAGCGGACGGACGATCCTGCAGCAGATGCGACGTGAGGGCGTCTCGGTGGATTGGACTCGCGAAGCCTTCACGCTCGATGCCCCGCGCTCGCGCGCCGTGGTGGAGGCATTCGTTCGGCTGTACGAAGAAGGACTCATCTATCGCGGCGAGTATATCATCAATTGGTGCCCGCGGTGTCAGACGGCGCTCTCGGACTTGGAAGCTCCCAAGCGCGAAGTGCACGGCCGTCTCTATTACATCGCTTATGCGCTCGCCTCGGGGGAGCCTTCTGAGCAAACCGTGGTGATCGCGACGACGCGGCCGGAGACGATGTTCGGCGATACGGCTGTTGCCGTCCATCCGGAAGATGAGCGGTATCGCCATCTGATCGGCGGGAGAGCCATCATTCCCTTCGTACAACGGGAGGTGCCGATCCTCGCCGACGCGCGCGTGGAACGAGCATTCGGAACGGGCGTGGTCAAGATCACGCCCGCTCATGATCCGGTGGATTTCGAGATCGGGAGGACGCATGGGTTGCCGCGTCTGGTCGCTCTCGATCCGAGCGGGCGCATGACGGACGTGGCCGGCCCGTTCGCCGGTCTGGACCGCTTCGACGCGCGTCAGCGCGTCGTGGAGGAGTTAGAGCGGCGAGGACAATTGGTGCGGGTCGAGGAGTATACGCATGCCGTCGGACATTGCCAAAGGTGCGAGACGGTCATCGAGCCGCTTGTCTCCACCCAGTGGTTCCTCCGCATGCAGCCACTCGCGGAGGAGGCCATCCGCGCTGTTCGAGAAGGACGCACGCGCATCGTGCCGGAGGGCTGGGCGAAAGTTTACTTCGAGTGGTTGGAGAACATTCGGGATTGGTGCCTCAGTCGGCAATTGTGGTGGGGACATCGCATCCCGGCGTGGTATTGTGCAGAGGGGCATATTACTGTCGCGCGCCAAACGCCGGCGACCTGCGCCACCTGCGGTCGCACCGAGCTGCGGCAAGATGAGGATGTGCTCGATACCTGGTTCAGCTCGGCCTTGTGGCCTTTTTCGACGCTCGGCTGGCCCGAGGACACCGAGGACCTGCGCACCTTCTATCCGACATCGCTCCTCGTCACCGGGTTCGATATCCTCTTCTTCTGGGTCGCACGCATGATGATGCTGGGACTGAAATTCATGGCGGATCACCCTTCGCGCGCGCGGGCGCTCGATCCCGATGCTGTCCCTTTTCGCGTCGTGCTCATTCACGGGCTCGTGCGCGATCCCTATGGGCAGAAGATGTCCAAAACGCGCGGCAACGTCATTGATCCGCTAGAGGTCTTTGAGCAGTATGGCACCGACGCTGTGCGCTTCACACTCCTGGCCTCGGCCGCTCCCGGCAACGACATTTCGCTCCAGTACTCGAAGCTGGAGACGTATCGGAACTTCTGCAATAAGATCTGGAACGCCGCCCGCTTCGTCCTGATGAACGCCGACGCGGAGGAATGCGTGTCCCCCGCCGATGACGCCACCGCGCCCCCTTCGCTCGCCGATCGGTGGATTCGGAGCGTCTTGCATCGAACGATCGCTGAGGTCACGCGCGATCTCGAGGAGTTCCGCTTTCACGAGGCCGCGCAACGGCTCTATCACTTCTTCTGGCACGACGTTTGCGATTGGTATTTGGAATTGAGCAAGAGCGCGGTAACGGCTCCCGAGGATTCGCCGGGACGGCGAGCGGCGCGCCGTCGCCTGCGCGAGGTGCTCGAGACATCGCTGCGCTTGCTGCATCCCTTCATGCCCTTCATCACCGAAGAGGTGTGGCAGCAGCTGCCGCACGAGGGGGAGACGATCTGCCTGGCGCCCTATCCGACAGCCGATCCCGCGCAGTGGGATCCGATGGCCGAGCGGCAGATGGAGACGATCATCGAGATCATCACTCGCGTTCGCAACATTCGCGCGGTGATGAACGTGGATCCGGCCGAGCGCGTGCGACTGCTCGTGCGTCCGATGACGGAGCCGGCTGCGACGTTGATTGAGGAGAACGGTGAGTTCATCCGTCGGCTGGCGCGGGTGGAGCGAATTGAGATCGTCACCGCCCTTGACGGCTATCGGCAGGTCGCGCGCGACGTCGTGGGGGAGATTGAGCTGGCTGTGCCTTTGGAGGGGCTCATCAACGTCGAGCGGGAGCGAGAGCGGCTCCGTCGTGCTGTCGAGAAGTTGGAGAGGGAGCTGGAGCAACTTGAGCGTCGCTTGGCCAATGCCGATTTCCTGGAACGGGCGCCGGCGGATGTCGTACAGGAGACGCGCGAGCGCCATCACGAGGTGAGCGAGCGCCGCCGACGGCTCTTGGATATCCTCCAGGGACTCTGAGGCGCGCGGGAACCTTTGCGCTGTGGGGATGAGACGATGCGACTCAACCCATCCGATCTCTTCAAACTCGCGGGAGATTTCCTCGCCGAGGATGTCGGCCGGGGCGATATGACAACGGAGGCCGTCGTCCTGCCTGGGGTGCGGGCGCGCGGCCGGTTTATCGCCAAGCAGGACTTGGTCGTCGCAGGGCTGGAGGTCGCTGATGCTGTCTTCGCTGTGCTCGACTCTTCGGTGGAGATCGAGGCCTTTGTGACCGATGGGGATCGCGTGCGCGCTAGCGAGGTCTTCGCGCGCGTGGAAGGACCGGCCGAGGTCTTGCTCGCGGCTGAGCGCACGGCGCTCAATCTCCTACAACATCTCTCCGGCATCGCGACACTGACGCGCGCTTTTGTCGAAGCTGTCGCCGGAACCCGGGCGCAGATTGTGGATACGCGTAAGACACTTCCAGGACTGCGCCTGCTGCAGAAGTACGCCGTGCTCGTCGGGGGTGGGCGCAATCACCGGTTCGGACTGGATGATGGGATTCTGATCAAGGACAACCATATCGCGTTGGCCGGGGGCGTCCGCACGGCCATCGAGCGCGCGCGCCGGCATGCGGGGCACATGCATAAGATCGAAGTCGAGGTCTCTCACATGGACGACGTGCGAGAGGCGATCGAAGCCCGAGCGGATATCATCCTGCTCGACAACATGCCGCCGGAGATGGTGCGCGAGGCCGTGCGCCTCATCCGCGAGCGGGCTCCTGACGTATCCACGCCCGCTTCCGGAGGGATCACGCTGGAGAACGTACGGGCGTATGCGGAAGCGGGCGTGGATTTCATCTCCATCGGAGCGCTGACGCACTCAGCGCCCGCTGTTGATATCAGCCTCAAGCTAACGACGTTGTAACAAGCATATCCGTCCGTTCCAGGTGCGACCTCGGCCGGCCCGTTCGGACTGAGGCGCATGGGTCTGCTCCGCCGACCGATGGTTTTCCGTAACCGGAGCCCTTTTGTCGAACGTTGTAAAAAACGTACCGGTCATGGGAGGGAAGATGCGACGTGCGATCGGAATACTGGGGATGGTTCTGATCATCGGACTCGCTGGGATAGTGCGTCCTGAGCAAATGCGGCCCTCGTCATCGAGAGAGCGGCGCGGCCAGGCTCTGATTCTCCCCATCACGGCGGCAGAGCTGCTTGAGCGGGTGCGCGATGGGAAAGCCCGCGTGACCGTGGTCAACCTCTGGGCGACCTTCTGTCAGCCGTGTGTCGAAGAATTCCCGGACCTCGTCCGATTGGAGAGGGCGTATCGGAAGGAGGGAGTACGAGTATTCTTCGTCTCAATGGATTTCGAATCGGATCTGCCGGCTGCGCGCCGATTTCTCCACCAGCAGGGCGTCGAGTATCCGACCTTCTGGAAAGCCCAGGACGATGACCAAGCCTTCATCAACGCCCTCAATCCGGAGTGGTCGGGTGCTCTTCCAGCCACGTTCGTCTATGACGCTCGCGGCCGGTTGCGCCACTTCCATGAGGGCAAGGGGGATTTCGCTCTGTTTGAGCGATTGGTGCGCGATGTGTTGAACAATCCTAAGGAGGTGAGTTTATGAAGCGCTTCATCCTCATCGGGACAGCGGTGATGACTCTCGTAGGGATTGCCGTGGCTCAGAATACCCCGAAGCTTGCGCTCGGAGAGACGATTCCTGCTTCGGTCACGAACATCAAGATGCTCAACGTCACCGGAGAGCGACTCTCTATCGCCGATGTCAAAGGATCCAAGGGAACACTTGTGATCTTCTCGTGCAACTCCTGTCCCTGGGTCAAGGCGTGGGAGACGCGGATCGCGGAGGTGGGCAATTGGGCGCAGAAGCAGGGGATCGGGGTGATCATGATCAATCCGAATGATCCGGCGAAAAGTCCCGAGGACCGCTATGAGGTGATGCAGCAGCGGGCCAAGGAGCGAGGCTTCGCATTCCCCTATGTCGTGGATGAGACAAGCGACGTGGCGCGAGCCTTCGGAGCCACGCACACGCCCGAGTTCTTCCTCTTTGACGCCGCGGGGAAGCTTGTCTATACCGGCGCGCTGGATGACAACGCTCGCGATCCTCAGGCGGTTAGGGAACGCTACGTCAAGAACGCCATTGAGGCGCTCCTGGCGGGCCGGCCCATCCCGATCGCGCAAACCAAGAGCATTGGCTGCACGATCAAATTCCGCGAGAAGATTTGAAGGCGCACGCTCTGGGTCGGCGATGGGTTGAAGCGCGGTGGAAGCGAGATTCGTTAGGAGGATGTCACGAGGGCGGCCCCCGTTTCAGCTCACGCCGGCCCGAGGAGTGGCTACCGTCTCCTCATCGAAGTAAAACTCCGCCTCTGAAAGCGCGCATTCTCCGAGAATGGAGGGTTGGGGCGTCGCGATGGCCTCGACGCGCAAGAACGAAGAGCGGTACCAGTCACGATCAGGAAGGCGTCCTTCGATGTGGAAGAGCGACATCATGGCATAACTCGCGTAGAATCGCTCCCACTGATTCTCGCGCTCCGGATAGAGGCTGAAATCTCGAAGAATATCTGTGATGACGAAGTTCATCCGGAGCAGGAGCTGTTGCAGACGGTGCCACTTCGCGAGCGAAGCTTCGAGTGTCGTCAGCCCGAAATATCCGGCGCTGTAGCGACCGCGCAAGCTCTCCGCGGCGCGCGAGAGAAACAGTTCGAACCCGGGGAGGGTCTCCACCGGATCAGTGACGAAGGCATCGAAGCGAGCCGTGAGATCCGGCGGAAGAGGGTGTCGGACGTCCAGAAGACGGAATTCGATGTGGAACCCATACTCGCGATTCGCCCGTTCGATGAAGGCACCCAACCGCTCGTCCATATCAACGACCACGATGCGGCGCGGCAGCCCCGTCAGGGCGAGAGCGATGCTGACGAGGTCATCATCGCCAATGAGCAAGATATCGCGATCCGCCACATCGCCCATTCGGTGCATGAAGGCCACGCGGGCCACTGTATCTTCCGGGCGCATGAATCCCTGATCATACTCGGCCACCGGCAGGGGGCGCTCGGTCGTTATGTCGCGGAAGCGGTGCCACCACATCTCGGGCAAGCGGATGCCTTTCCCTCCGCATGCGGAGCATGTCATCTCCTGCTCCGATTCGGCTGTCGCCAAGACCTGAATAGCTTCACGCCCCCGTTCGGTCAGGCAGATCTCCGCCCACTGATCGCCCGACCGTTCGATCCACCCTTCAGCGTGAAGACGCTCCAGTGTCTCCCGCAGCTCGCGAATCGAATAAGGCCAGCGACTCAGGATGTCCCATATGCTTCGCTGACCGCCTCGTAGGATGGTGAGGAGAATACTCCCAGGCTTCTCCATGATATGCCCCGATCAATGATCTTTCGATCCACTTCCGCCGGAGCCAGCTCCTTGCAGATCGCCTCGAACGCGCGCAGAGCTTGTTCTTCCGAGCTGCAGCTGAAGATGTCGAGCGCGATGTACGACTCCTCGGGCCAGGTGTGCACGCTCACATGCGATTCGGTCAGCAGGACAAATCCCGTGACGCCGAAGGGGTGAAACTGGTGGAAGGAGCTGGTGAGGATGTTGAAGTCATGATCGCGGAGAATCTTCAAAAGGAGCGGCTCCAGATTCTCGACGCGGCTGAGGGTTCGGTGATCCACACCATACAGTTCGCCGAGGATGTGAATGCCGATGGCCATGTCCCGTCACCCTCCTCGATCGAGATCGTGATCACCTCCTTCGTTCAACCAACAAGAAACGAACCTGAAAGCCCACGCTTCAGGTTCTTCTCCTTGCCGGTCACATAATTCGGCAAGAGTGTTCAATATAGCCACCTCGTGTGGGAAAATCAAGGGGATTTTGCCGCGAGCGCGTTTCTTATGGTATGTTACACCGACGAGAGGAGGCGTGAGTGCGATGATCCGATGTCGCCGGTGCGGAACAGAGAATCTGGACGACTCGGCCTATTGTGACGACTGTGGGGCGAGCCTGGCGCCTGAGGCCGGGGACACGCGCACCGTATCCGTGAGCGGTTTAGTGGGTCCCCAAGAGCCTTTAGCAACGAGCGAAGGGTTTTCGGAGGCCGTCTCTTCGACGAGTCCCTCGCCCACGGGCGGTCGTCCCCGCGCGAAGTTAGTGGTGCTCAGTGGTCATCGCCTCGGTCGGGAATTCCTCATCGCGGAATCGGAGGTGCTCATCGGGCGTTGGGATGCCGAGCATGGGATCTTCCCTGAAGTGGATCTGGATAAGGAGGATCCGGAGGCGACGGTCTCCCGCCGCCATGCGCGCATCTTTTACCGTGAGGGGCGCTTCTGGATCGAGGATCTGGGGAGCTTGAACGGGACGTTTGTGAATCGAGGGCCTCGGCTTCGTCCGGGTCACGCGGTGCTGCTGCAGCATGGCGATGAGATCGTCGTGGGCAAGACGTTCCTCCGCTTTCTCATTGAGGGGGTATGAGGTTCTGCGCGCGATGCGGATCGCCCGTCCAGCCGGATGATCTCTTCTGCGGTGATTGCGGGGCGCGACAAGTCTCCTCTGGATCGCTCACAGAGCGCGCCACTGTCGTCGGAGCTCGCCCGTCGGTGTTCGCCCCGCTCGCGGAGCTGCCTCCTGGCGCCGTATTGCGCGAGCGCTATGAGATCGTCCGGCGCGTCGGCGGCGGTGGCATGGGGAACGTCTATCAAGCGCGCGATCGCCACCTGGGCGGCGCTGTACGCGCTGTCAAGGAGATGATCGAAATGTTCTCCGATCCCGCGCTTCGGGAGAAAGCCATCCGCGACTTTCAGCGCGAGGCGCGCTTGCTGGCCAGCCTCCGACATCCTTCGATCCCGATCATCTACGACTACTTCGTCGAGGGGGGGCGGTATTATCTCGTCATGGAATTCATCTCCGGGGGCGACCTGGCTACGCGGCAGCAACTGGTCGGCGGACGCTTCGACGAGTTCACCGTCACGATGTGGGCCATTCAGATCTGCGATGTGCTCGACTACCTACATCGGCAGCACCCGCCGATCATCTATCGAGACCTGAAGCCGGCCAATGTGATGATTGATCCCGAGGCCAATCGCGTCGTGCTCATTGACTTCGGGATCGCGCGCGTCGTCGCTCCTCAGGAGAAGGGGGTGACGGCCGTCGGCACGATGGGGTATGCGCCACCGGAGCTGTTCTCCGGGCAAGTCGAGCCGCGGTCGGACATCTACTCGCTCGGCGCCACGATGTTCCATCTGCTGACAGGTGTGGACCCGCGCGATCAACCGCTGCTCATCTTCGACTTCACGCGGAATCCGACGCCGCGTCAGCTCAATCCGGAAATCACGCCGCCGATGGAGCAGATCCTCATGCGGGCTGTCGCCTACGCGCCCGAGGAGCGGTTCGCCTCGGCGCATGAGATGAAGCGCACGTTGGAGGAACATCTCGCGTTCCTGCGCAAGCAGTACGCTGATCGGCTGGAGCACGCGTATCGTATGGCCTTTGGTGATCTCGTGCGTCGGACGGGATCGGAGGTCGCCTCTCGACTCGATGTGATCGTCGGGACCGTCTATTGCAGCTATTGCGGGGTGAGCATCGGCGCGGACGATCTCTATTGCGCCTACTGCGGCGCGCGCCAGCCGATCGAGGTCGAGCCCATGCGCGCGAGCGCGTATCTGCTCATCCTCGATCCGCACTCGGCACAGGTGCGGGCGACGCACGCATTACTCAAGGAGTCGAATCTCATCGGGCGCGCCGATCCGGTGTCCGGCATCTTCCCAGACGTGGACCTCTCGCCTTATGATCCGAGGGTAACGGTCTCGCGTCGGCATGCCCGCATTTGGCGGGCGGAAGGACGATATTGGATCGAGGATCTGGCGAGCATCAACGGAACGCTCGTGAACGGGCGGCGACTCCTGCCGCCGCGAACGCCTCAGGCGCTTGGGGACGGAGATCGTGTGCAGATCGGTGAAGTCGCTCTGCTGTTCCGACAGGAGGAGTGACGGTGACGACCATTTTCTGTCCGCGATGTCAGGCTCTGCAGCGCCCGGAGGCGAAATTCTGCCGAGCGTGTGGGGTTCCGCTGGCCGAAAGCTCCGCGCGATCCGGATCCTCGCAAGAGGTGATTGTGGCGGGCGCGCCTCTTGTCGAGATTGCTCTTGCGCATGGGGCCTCAAGTTCGGAGGAGCGCTCGACCCCTCGGGCACGCGTGGTCACGCCTCCCTGGGAGGGACAACAGCTGCCGTCCTCGGTGAGAGCTCTCTCGCCCGCTCCGATCCTGATGCGGCTCCTCGCCTTTTTCTGCGATCTCTTGCTCCTGCTTAGTGCCGTAGCGGTGGCCATCGTGGGACTCATCGCTCTTCGGGGGCCGCTTCTTCTCGTTGAGCTCGCACAGTGGGGCGCGCTGGCCGCCGGTCTGGTTGTGCTGGTGAACCATATTATCCTCTGCAGTGTGCGTGGACGTTCAGTGGGCATGGCGCTGGCAGGGATCAGGCTCATGCGCGCTGATGGCCGTCGGATCTCTTGGGGGCGTTCGCTTCTGCGCCATACGCTCGGCTATGGGCTCGCTGCACTCCCGCTTGGCCTCGGATTCCTCTGGATGCTCTGGGATGAGAAGAAGCGGGGGTGGCATGATCGGCTGAGCGGGACGTGGGTCGTCAAGGAGGCCGATCATGATTAAGCTCCTGGTACGTGCGCCAGCTCGAGCGCCGATCGTCCTGGAGATGTTTAAGCGAAGGATTGTCATCGGGCGGTCGGTGCGCAGTGATCTCTGCATCGAGGACCCCTTTGCCTCGCGCGTCCATGCAGAGCTTCGCGAAGATGGGCCGATGTGGTGGCTGACGGATCTGGGGAGCGCCAATGGCACCTATCTGAACGGTGTCCGCATTCGGGAGACGGCCTCGGTCGTCGCGGGGGATCGCATTCAAGTCGGAGAGACGCTCATCGAGGTCCTTCCGCGTGGAGAGCCCGCGTTCGATGTGGAAGGAGCGGAGGGAGGGCTGATGACCGGCGAAGCGCTCGTCGCGCGTCCGGAGGTGACGACGTCTTCAGCGGATCGTCCGTCGCTGGCTCCCGAGATCTCCTCCGTGCTCCATGCCGTGCGCTCAGCTATTCCCCCTGGATTGCCGCCGGAGATCGAGCGGAGCAGGCGGTTGCTGGACGTGATCAGTCGGGTCGGCCTGGCGCTGCTCTCCCCGCTTTCGCTCGATGAGGTGCTGCGACAGATCGTCGGCTTGGTCGTGGAGGCAGTCCCTGCTGAGCGCGCATTTCTCTTTCTGCGAAGCGCTCAGGGAGATCTGAGGTGCAAGGTCGCGTGCTATCGAGGACAAGAGCCGTCGGCGGTCGAGCAGGTCGTGCGCATCAGTCGCTCGATCACTGAGGAGGTCGTCGAGCGCGGGCGCTCGGTGCTCACCATTGATGCGCAAGCGGACGAGCGCTTCCGCCGGTCGGATTCGATTCTGCTGAGCGGCATTCGTTCGATCCTGGCCGTTCCTTTGGTGATCAGTCAGCGAGAGGTGCCGACCGCACGACAGATCCTGGGGATGATCTACGTGGACAATCCGATGAGCGCAGGCGCGTTCACCGAGGAGGACCAACAGCTGCTGGCGACCGTCGCATCGATCGCGGCGATCAAGATCGAGAACGCGCTCCTGCTGGAACAACGCTGGGAGAGCGAACGGATCAAGCATCAATTGGCCCAGGCGCGCGATCTGCAGGCGCATCTTCTGCCCATTGTGCCGCCCGAGGTCGAAGGGTACGACCTGACGGGCATCAGTTTCCCGTGCTACGAAGTCGGCGGCGATTATTTCGATTTCATTCGCCAGCCCGATGGGAGTTTCGTCTTCGCCGTGGGCGATGTGTGCGGTAAGGGAATGGAGGCGGCATTGCTCATGTCAGCCTTGCATGCGAGCGTGCGCGCGCACACTCGTCCCTCGGTATCGGTCGTCGAGGCGGTGGTCGCTATCAATCGCTATCTCGTCGAGACGACGGCTCCGAATCGGTTTGCGACGCTCTGGCTCGCTCGCTTGGACCCGCATGCCCATGAGCTGAGCTACGTCAATGCCGGGCATAATCCGCCTCTGCTCATGCGCGCGGACGGAACGGTGGAATTTCTGGAGAAGGGGGGGATTCCTGTCGGCCTCATAGGCGAGGCCGTCTACGAGGAGGCACATCTGGGACTGGAGCCGGGAGATGTGCTCGTCCTCTTCAGCGACGGCATCAGCGAGAGCTCGAACGAGCAGGGCGAGGAGTTCGGCGTCGCGCGCGTGGTGGAAGTCGTGCGGCGCCATCGCGAGCAGTGCGCGGCCGCTTTGCGCGATCGTTTGGAGGAAGCCCTCAGCCATTTCGTCGGACGCGCTCGTCCGACGGATGATATGACGCTCGTTATTTTGAAACGGACGTCGTGAAATGGAGACGCTCGCTCTTTCGCTTATCCCCTGCGTGCTCTGGCTTCTCTGGTTCTGGTCCCAGGACTGGTACGATCGGGAGCCCCTGCGGACGATCGTGGTGACGTTTCTGCTTGGAGCCGTGGCGACGCTGCCCGCGATGATCTTCAATGCGATGGGTGTGCTCCTGGTATCGGGATTCCTCGGAGCGAATCCAGTGAGCGAGTGGATGGTGCTCGTTTTTGTCGTCGGCCCTGTGGAGGAAGCGGTGAAGCTGTGGGCCGTCGCCAGCTACGCCTATCGTCGGCCGGAGTTCGATGAGCCCGTGGACGGTGTCGTCTACGGGGCGGCGGCAGCGCTCGGGTTTGCGGCCGCCGAGAACGTGCTGTACCTGAGCCGGTTTGGGAGCGAGATCTTCATCGTGCGGGGGATTCTCTCCAATCCTGGCCATGCGTTGTTTGCCGCGTTCTGGGGTCTGGCGCTCAGTCAGGCGAAGATGCTCCCCAATGTCGGGAGCGTGCGCGCGCGGACGATTGCTCGCGGGTGGATGGTGGCGGCGCTGCTGCATGCCCTTTTTAATGTGCTGCTGTCGGCGGGCCAGCATCGGCTTCTGCCGAATGCCGTGGCGATGGGGATCGTCGCATTGCTCATGCTCGCCATCTTCGCGTACGTCGAGGTTCGAACCGTGCGCCATGTTGTGCGCTCGCCGCATCGGCAGGAGACGATGCCTCTGCTGGGACTCGCCCCGTGTCCGAACTGCGGGCGCGTGGGGACTCGTGGGCGCCCCTGCTCGACATGTGGTGCCGCGATCCCCGAAGCGGAGGGACGCCCCTGCCCGGCGTGCGGCACGCCGCAGCGCGCGGGTTTGACCGTGTGCCTCTCCTGCGGCACAAGCCTCCTGCCGGTCACGTCGCCGCCGCGGGTGCGCGAGCCGCATCTGGTGCGGGTGTTGCCCGATGGTCGCGAGCAGATCGCCTTCATCCTCGATCGCCCGGTAGTCACCGTGGGCAAGACTCTCGATAACCATTTCGTCATTGACGACCCGACCGTCTCCAAGCGGCATGCGAAGCTTGTCCGGCACCCGAGCGGAGGATTTGTCGTCGTGGATCTGGGGAGCACAAACGGCACCTACGTCAACGGTCAACGCGTGCGCGAGAACCTGTTGCGCAACGGATTCGAGGTGCGCTTCGGAGGTGCTCGATTTATCTATCGGGCTATGGAGGGCCCGGTCTCTTTCACGGGAGGAGAATCTCCACCCTCGCGCCTCGACCCACGCCTAGCGTCGTAGCGGCCGATCCTTGGCGGATGGAGATCTCCACGCGACCCGTACTTCCGATGAGGGCGAAGAGCTCTCCCGGAGCGGCTTCCTGATAGTGCGTGCGCAGGGCGGACACTTCGTGCCCGTTGACAAAAATCTTCCCGCCCACGCGCAGGGCCTCTACGGGGATCTCGCGCGCCATCACGTTGGTGATGAGATTGCCGAAGCGATCCACATGAATGACCTGGCCGCACCATCGCTTCTCGCCGAGGCGCTCCACGCGAGGGATCGGCAGACGCACCAGATCCGCGATCTCCGGTCCGAAGGTCGAAGGATCCACGCCGCGCGAGAGCCAGGCGGCGACCGGAGCGAAGACATCGCGGCCGTGGAACGTTCGGCTCACCGGATGGCGGAAGAAACGTTCGGCCGTGATGTGGATCGTGCGCCGAGGGGCTTCGTCCTCCAAGACGAGGGTGAAGAGCCCGTTGTCCGGGCCGAGGAAGAAGTAGCGCGCGGTCTCAATGAGCACGGCGCGCCGCTCGGAGCCGACGCCCGGGTCCACGACAGCCACGTGAATGGTGCCTTCCGGGAAAGTCGCATAGCTGTCGGCGAGCGTCAGTGCGGCCGCATAGATGTCCTGAGGCGGGATCAGATGCGTGAGGTCCACGATCACAGCCTCGCGATGGATCGAGAGGATGACGCCCTTCATCGCCCCGACGAAGAAGTCGGCGAGGCCGAAGTCCGTCAAGAGTGTGATCACACCGCTTGGCCGCACGTTGCAAATTTTAGGCGGGCGCGGCACAATTTTCCATCATGAGGCGCGTGTACTTGGACAACGCCGCGACGACCCGGCTCGATCCCGAGGTCCTAGACGCCATGCTCCCGTATCTTCGGGAGGAATATGGCAATGCGTCATCGGTCCACTCCTTCGGACAGCGGGCGCGCGCAGCTGTGGAAGAGGCGCGCGCGCGAGTGGCCGAGTTGATCGGCGCCGATCCCGCGGAGATCATTTTCACAAGCGGAGGGACCGAAGCGGACAATCTCGCGATCAAGGGGATCGCCGAAGCACACGGACATGTCGGTCGGCATCTCATCACCTCGCAGATTGAGCATCCGGCTGTGCTCGAGAGCTGTCGCGCGCTGGAGCGACGCGGTTTCGACGTGACCTATCTCCCCGTCTCCGCCGATGGCCTCGTTCGCTGCGAGGATGTCGGCGCAGCGCTTCGTCCCGATACGATCCTGATCAGCATCATGCTCGCCAATAATGAGATCGGAACGATCCAGCCCATTCGCGAGATCGCCGAACTCGTCCAGCGCGTGCGGGCCGAGCGGGGACGGCCCTACCCATATCTCCATACCGATGCTGTGCAGGCCGTGGGAAAGATGCCCGTGCACGTGGATGAGCTGGGTGTGGACCTGCTCGCCTTCTCCGCGCATAAGATTCACGGTCCGAAAGGAGCGGGCGCACTCTATCTCCGGCGTGGGGTGCGGATCGTGCGGCAGATGGACGGCGGCCATCATGAGCGAGATCGGCGCTCGGGAACGGAGAACGTACCGGCGATCGTCGGCTTCGGGAGGGCGGCCGAGCTCGCGCGCGCGCAGCTTCCCGATCGCATCCAACATATGCGCGCTCTTCGCGATCTTTTGGAGCATGGGATCGAAGCGCGCATCCCCTTCGTCCTGCGCAATGGCCATCCCGAGCAGCGCATCCCGAACATCTCCAATTTCAGTTTCCGATTCCTGGAGGGGGAGGCTCTCCTGATCCGACTCGATCTGCGGGGCATCGCCGTCTCCACGGGTGCCGCGTGCTCGTCGGGATCTCTCGAACCCTCGCATGTGCTTCGAGCGCTTGGGCGTCCGCGCGATCTCGTGCAAGGGAGCCTCCGTTTCTCTCTGAGTAAGGACACGACGCGCGAGGAGATCGAGTACGTGCTCGAGGTCCTTCCGGAAGAGGTGGAGCGGCTGCGCGCGATGTCGCCATCGTATCTAGAGCACCTGGCGGCGCGACATCCGTAGCGCACTCCGCAACTAGTGTGCGTGAATGATTCTCACAGGCAGAGAGCCGGAGAACGGTGTCTCGGCCACAAGAATCCCCCGCAGCGTGTATCGTCCGGCCGGCAAGATCCCACGATCGGAGCCGGGCAGCGAGAACGTCGCCTCGTAAATGAGCGATCTTCCCGGTCTCACGATCTCGCGGCCAAGAACAGGAAGAAAGACCTTGTCGTCAGACCAGCGAAAGACGATATGCCCGCGCTCATCCTCCAAGAGGAAATCGAAGCGTTGCGAGCTCGGGAAATCCAGGGCAAGCTCCTCATCCGACCCATTCGTCAGTCGGATCCGCGCACGCACGAGGGGACCGGGGATCGTCGGGGGAAGAGGAGGCATCAGGTTGTAGACGTACTGCAACCGATCGGCGCTCACCTCCAAGGCGATCTGATCGAGCGCAACACTACGCTCCCCGCCGGCGAGCGGGAGCACGAATACGGGAGAAACAGCGGCGAGGATCCCTGCTCCATACAGGAGCATCCTCGCTGATCGGAAAGTCAGGGGTCGTGCACTTTTCGATCTCATCTCAATCTCCATTCCTGCAGGATCACGCGGCAGGTGCAGAAGCGTCCGAGTTGGCACACCGCGATGCGATCGGCCGTGAATGAGAAGGGGGCCATGGGCTCGGTCACTTGGCCCCTGCCGAGGGTGATGTGCGGGAAGTAGCGCGCGCCAGAAGCCTGCGCGCGGTAGTGTCGAACCCATTCGAGATCTCTCGGACGCGGAGGCTCATCCCCATCGGCGAACGCTTCGGCCGGCCCATCTCCCTCGTCGAAGGGAGCGAGTGCGTCCATGAGGCGTTCGTGAAGCCGATGCAGCTCCGGATGGGGCGCGATGACGAAGTGCACGGTCTCGCCGCGGGCTTCGATTCCCGAGACCGTGAGCGTCATCGGGGAGAACTCTCCCAGGCGAGACGCCACAGCGGCGAAGACCTCCGAGAGGCGCGCTCGTCGAACGAACTGCTGCACGAGCGTGATGTGCGGCAGATGCGTCTCGTCGAAACGAAAGCCCTCACGCTCCTCCGCCCAGAGCCTCGCGTTCACAGCGAGCGCCCGCGCGTGTGCGTCCTCCGGCAGCAGAAACGCGACGTCTATGGCAATGAGCGGTGCTGTCATGATCCACGCGGGGATTTTAGCCGATCCTCAGGGGGACGTGAACTCCGGGTGTGCCGTTTCAAGGAGTGGTGGGGATGAGAGGACTCGAACCTCCACGGACGCAATGTCCACAGCGTCCTGAGCGCTGCGCGTCTGCCAGTTCCGCCACATCCCCACCGCGCCTATACATCTTAGTGAGAGCGCCCGGGGACGTCGAGCCTCGAGGCGGTCGGCTCCCCTGCGGGCGGCTTGGCGGCTCACCCACAGGGGGCCAGGCCCTGGCAGAGGGTATGATACCAAAGCCAATTTTGAGTCTACTGCAAGAAGGGCAGGGATCTGAGCCTGAGCGTTTTCGCGCAAGCGGATGAATTCTGGTGTAATTCCGGAAAACTTTGCCGGAGGAGAACAGAATGTTCCGAAAGAACATTCGTCACCTGCAAATCCCTCTGACCAGCCACGTGGATGAACTGCCCGCCCCCCTGCGGGAAAGGCTGGAAGCAGGCGGTGGAGTGCGGAAGGCGCTGGATGGCGGAGGGCTTCTTTTCGGGCTTCAAGCGGCTGTTTGGGGAGGTGGTGCACGCCAAGAAGTGGGAGCAGATGGTGCGGGAGATTCGGCTGAAAGTGTGCAACTTGTTAATCTGGTTAACGGTCGGGTTAAGCGGGACTTGAGGGGGTCTTGAGGGCGAAGGTGTTAAAGGATATAATGGGCCTGAAAGTCGAAGGTAGAACGTTGTTCAACAAAGCGCTAAACCACACAAGGGAGGAGGGCATGGGACGATCGCGCAGCGACAATAATCGTTCGTTCCCCTCCAGGTTCACTGGCCTGGCGGGACAGACTCGGAATGGAAATATGTTCTTCTCATAATTTCTGGCGTCAATGCTATACACAGCTGTTTTCCACCTTCTGGGAGTCCTTTTCTCAACGGTTACCCACCGATCTTCTACTTCTTGATTGGCGTCAAGTGGTCAGAATGGCAGTTTGCTGAGGAATAGAACCCGAAGTTGAAAATAACTAATGATAGTTCAGCGCGTAATCGTGATGCTGCTTGGATTACTTTTGTGGATAGCCCCTAGCCAAGCCACTGTTCGGCAGGGCCATCCGAAAGTTGAGGTGCTAACAGGAGAAGCCGTGCAACTTCGAGTACGACAACTGGAGTACGAGAATCTGGAACGGCTCTATCTGAACTACATGCACGGTGGCCTCGGGCCGGAAGAGGGAGAAGACAAAAGGCGCCGAGCGTCCTCCTCGAAACAAATTCCAGCCCGCCCAGCAGGCGCGAGAATGCAGCCGAGGCTGGAGCGAAGCGGAACCCTGGGAAGAGGGTCCAGAATAACCACCAGCCCGCGAAGCGGGCGGCAGAACCCCCGGCCTCTGTCGTCCGGTTGAGGGCTGGCGGGATTGTGGGTTCCATGTCTTATAGGCGCCTCTCGGCTGAGGCCCGTAGAGAAAATTTTCACCAGGAACCAAGATTTTGCCTTCTGACGAGACTTAAATGGTGTGAGAGAGGAATACATAACATAGAGGATATGCATGGCGGATGGCGTAAAAAGCTGATCCTGGATTTTAACCTTGGGAGGGTGGGTCAATGGTACCGGGTACCAAACTGCAACCAGATTTCCTTCATCAATTGTTGGTGCTTGCCTCCTGCCCAACGACCTCGTTAGACGGGCTGCTGCAATTTCTCCTGGAAAGGGCACTGACTCTTACCGCCTCGGATGCGGGCTTCTTTCTGGTGGAGACGGTCGGCCAGGAGCCGGTGCTGGTGGCGTCCAGCCTGCGGGGCACATTGGCCGAGCCCTCGGCTGAGCTTGTGAAGCGGTGGCAGGAAAATCCCAGCGGCGCCGCCGCCCTCGTCTTACACTCCGGCCAGCCGTACCGCATTGACGATCACCGGCAAGATCCGGCTCATTTTCCCCTGCTGGCGGGCAGTCGGTCATCGCTCTGGGTGCCATTGCTCGATAGTAAGAGGGTTATGGGCGTCCTCCAGGTGGAGTCGTCGCAGCCCAGATGCTATGGTGAGCGGCACGTCCGTCAACTCCAGGGCTTGGTGGCGGAAGCAGTGCCAGCCATCCATCGGCTCCTGCTGCGGGAGCAGATGGCCCGAGCTGGCGTTCAGGCAGACATAGTTGGGGCGAGCCCGGCCTTTCTGGAGTTAGAGCGGCAGATCAAGCTCGTGGCACGTTCGGCCAGCCGCTCGGTGCTCATCACCGGGGAGCGCGGCAGCGGCAAGGAGCTGACGGCACGAGCGATTCATTATTGGAGCGACCGCCGGGACAAACCCTTCGTGTCAGTGCTGGTGTCGGGCTTGGCGGAGAGTGTGCTGGCCGCTGAGCTGTTTGGCCATGAGAAGTATGCCTTCACCGATGCCAAGAAACCGAGGCCGGGGAAATTCCTGGCGGCTGAGGGCGGGACGCTCTTTCTGGATGAAGTGGGCGATCTTTCGCTCGCGGTGCAAGCGGCGTTGCTGCGGGCGATCCAGTGGGGGGAGATTCAGCCCATTGGCCGTGACGTGCCCGTGAAAGTGGATGTGCGCGTGGTGGCGGCGACCAACCAAAATCTTCTGGAGTTGATCGCGCAAGGGCGGTTTCGACAAGACCTGTATGACCGCTTGAATGTGCTTGAAATCCGGGTGCCGCCATTGAGGGAGAGGCCAGAAGATATTCCGCTGCTGGCCAGTCATTTCCTTAAGAAGTATTGCCACGAGCTGCGGCGAGATCTCATGAGCGAAGGCATCTGTGCAACCTGCCGGCAAGCAGAGCAGGTCGGCTGTGCCACGGCCGAGTTCTATGAAGTATTACAGAACTATGATTGGCCGGGCAACGTGCGCGAACTGGAGAATCTCATCATTCGGCTATTGGCCTTTGTGCCCGAGGAGATCCTGGATGTGAAGCACTTGCCGGAGTCTGTCTTGAAAGGTGCAAAACGAGCAAATGAACTTACAGCTTCAGCAGCAGAGGATCTGACGCTTAAGGGAATGGAGAAGAGACACATTGAGCAGGTGCTGCAAATGACCGGGGGGAGTCAATCCCAAGCGGCGAAACTCCTTGGAATCCCGCGCACAACACTCCAAGGCAAAATGCGGAGGCTTGGCATTAAGGGGCCTACCCAAACCACAAAAGCACAGGAGCGCAAAAGGAATAAGGGATGAGGAAGAGAACCGAGCGGCTTTGTGTTTTGGTGGTTGGCTTTCTTCTCGGGTTGTTAATCTCGGTGAAGAGTCGTCATTGCCCAAATATGGGCACTACTGCCGATATATGGGCAGAGCATGCTTGAGAGCAGCAGGCTGGGTTACAGAGCAGTTCATCATAATTTTCAGGTGTCACAATCGGTTGCCGCTTTCTCTGCTGATTCACCCCAGCTTGGCACGAGGATTGCATGAAAATCTAATGTAAGCTGAGTTAGCTTGCCAGCCCGTGTAGGGCTGACCGATTAACACTTTAATAGGAGGTAGTTATGAATTCCATTAGTTCTCTTCGACGAAAAATGATTACTTCCGGTCTAGCCGGTGCCGCCCTTGCTTTTTTGCCAGGGTCCCACATGCAATCGGCTGAACGCAAGGCACATCCAGCACGTGAATCATCCAGCGACACAGAATTGGGTTGCGAACTTCGAAACTGCCAACAGAGTTGTGCGTCGGGTTGCTCAAGTAGTTGTTCGCAGGGCTGTTCCTTGTCCAGAATACAGTGATGAAGTAAGCTGAGGATTCCTATCTTGTTTCCAGCTGGAAAAGACGAAGGAAACGCTGATAGCCTTATGGAGACACAAAGCCCGGTTAAGTATGGTGCAGGTGATCGACGTTGTGCTGCCAATGGGCAACCACACCTGCTAAGCGGGATTAAAGTGTGGCGCAAGGGCGACTCCGGCAGTTGTAGTCAGGGGGTTGCTCTCCTGGCCGCATTGGTTGGGACGGGGAGCCCTTCTCTCGGAGGCTGATTGCTCGGATAAGAGGGCTTTCTCCTGCTACTTTGGCCGACCACTGTCGCTCAGCGCCGCACATTTTGACATTTTCAAGTATTCTCATGGTGTGGTCTTAGCAGAGATTGTGTGCACAGACCGCGGTGTTTGGAAACCATTGACGGAGGGGCCTTCTGGTAGTCAGGGATCAGATCTCTGAAGGTTGCTTTGCCTTAAAGAGGCATAGGGAAGACCTGATGGGAGGAGTTAACATGGCGTACAACAAATTGAATCCTTTGTATCACATGAGGAAGGAGAAAACGATGATCCTTCTGTATAAGGTGGACCCTTTTGATGGTGTCTCCGTGGAGAAGTGCGCCTTCCTTCATCCCCTTTCTGCCATTTTACTTGCCATGTTTGATGGGAAGAAAACGCAGCGCGAAGTTATAAAGCATTTTAGTTATATCTGCGATTTGCAGGAAGAGGAAGGCGAAAAGATAGTAAGCGAGCTATTGCGGCAGATGAAGAAAAACATTGGAGATGACCTGCTGATCGAATCCAACGCCAAGGGTAGTCAGGATCACAGGTACGATCCAGCGCAATTCATCATCCCCAAGGACGAAATAAAATTGGGGGCTTTTCGTCTGGACGCTCCGCTCATGCTGAGCTATGATGTGACGCATAAATGCATGCGCAGATGCATCTACTGCTATGCTGAGAACGAGTTCTCTCGCAGCTTCAATCTACTGCCACTGAGTCGTGTGAAGGAGGTTCTAACAGAGGCCAAGCAGCTCGGAGTCCATGGTATTCTTTTTGGAGGTGGGGATCCCTTTGCCAGGAGAGATTTCATCAGCATCTTAGAACATGCCATTGCTCTAAAACTTCGGTATTTCGTTTCAACCAAAGCATTCCTGAGTCGTCAGACATGCCGTCGTCTGAAAGCGGTGGGGCTCGAACGGATTCAGGTGAGCATCGATTCGGCGGACAGGGCAATGGCGGACTTCTTGACTGGTAGCAAGGGCTACTTCGATCAGGTGGTACGAACAATTCAAAATCTTCAAGACGTCGGAATCGAGGTGAGCTGCAAAGCGGTCGTGACATCTTTCAATGTGGAAGGGATACCGGAGCTCTGCGAATTCTTAGCCGGATTGGGCATTAAGACCATTCGCGTGACCGGGTATGGTCGCTCGATCTATCGGCACTCCGACGCGCTGTTTGCCTCGGCAGAACAACTGCGGCGGCTTCAGGATCGCCTTGACGCTTTCAAACAAAGTCACCCTGATATACGGATGGTTGTTGGGGGCTTCACGATAGAGGAGTCCTTACTCACTCCACAACAGCGGCAGAAGCGATTTAGCAGAAGGGCCGCGTGCACGGCGGGAAGGCAAGGTCTTCATATCTTGCCGGATGGGAAGGTAACTCTTTGTGAGCAGTTACCAAGCCGGGAGGAGTTCGTCATGGGGGACCTTTCACGGGAGTCGCTCCGCGAGATTTGGAATTCTGATAAAGTAAGAGCATGGCTGTTCCCTGACAAGGAACTTTTTAAGGGAACCCTATGCTATGAGTATCCTGACTTCATTGAGTGTAACACTGGGAAAGGGCGATGTTATCGCAATGCCTACAATCTATTTCGCTCACCCTTTGCGCCGGTTCCGGAGTGTCCTTATCTTGAGCAGGTCGTTCGGTTCTCATAGCATTATCGAATGTAGCGTATAACCTGATAAGGAGGCGTGTATGTTTTCTTTGGAAGAAGTTCGAAGAACGATGGTGCCGTCCGGCTTAGCCGGGCTGGCACTAGCTTTTTTGCCACACCGTCAAGCTGTGGCCGCGAACCAAACGCGTCTGGCAGACGCGCCACAAGAGCCAGATTTGTGCAGTAAATTCTGCAATTATGAGTGCACGGTTGCATGAACGATGGGGTGCATGGAGTCTTGCGAAGCAGGTTATGCAACGGGTAATATTGAAAGGGAAGCGAGTCCGGCGCCGTATGTTCAGGGAACTTATTCTAAAAGAAATGCGCGACAATGTCAGATCGTCGAAGTTCCTCCTGGCGTCGCTGGCGATCATTCTGCTCGTCATCGCCAGTTTTCATACGATGCGGGCTGACTATCAACGTCGCCTGGCTCGATTTTCCTCCGCGAATCAGAATCCCTCAGATGTCTCAATCCCGCCGAACCCTCTGAGCATATTCGTGAAGGGGCGTGATGAGCTCATTGGCAGGAGCTTTCGCTATAGCCCGACCAGAGGCATTTTCGGTCCTAATCCTATGGAAGATCATGGGGTCGGGTTTATCTCTACCCCTGACCTCCTCTTTGTGATCACTGTGGTCATGACGCTCGTGGCTCTTTTCTTCTCATTCGATCTGATTTCGGGTGAGAGAGAGGCCGGGACCCTACAGCTTGTTTTATCGAATGCTATCTCACGGGATGTCGTGATCCTGGGGAAAACCCTGGCGGCTCTGGTTTGTATCCTGATCCCCTTCATTGGGAGCGTGCTTCTCGAAGTCATTCTTCTGATGGGCGACACAAGTGTGCCTCTCTCCCTTCCACACCTTGGGCGGCTGGGATTGCTGCTGCTAGTGAGCGTTTCGTTGATCTCTTGCTTCCTGTTACTGGGTACGTGTGCGTCCATCGTGTTTTCCCGATCGGCGACGAGCCTGACGGCGCTCCTCTTCCTGTGGGCGGTTCTCGTTTTTGGCATTCCCAACCTCTCGCCGTTGGTCGCGGAGAGGCTGGTGGGTGTTCCCTCACGAGACTTCCTCCTTCAACGTCGTTCCCAAGTGTGGGTGAAGCAGGTCGTTGAACGAGAGTGGGCTGAGCGCCGGGGTGACGAGTATTCTCGCCGAAGGGTTCAAGAGATGTGGGAGTCCATTGTCTCAGAGAACCGCCGGTTGTTTGAAGACCATCAACGAAAACTGGATCGCCTGGTTCACTACACAGATTACGTGAGCATGCTTTCACCCGTTGGCTGCTACCAGGTCGTGGCGACCTCTCTCATGGGGGTGGGGCCGCGAGACTATGCTGATCTGAAGCGAGCGCTGGCCCGTTACTACTATGGTCGGGCAATCGACGCCTCGGAGGAGAACACGGCTCCCTTCTCCTACCACCGCCGGGCCTTGAGGGCTGGTTTTGACGAAGGAGCCGTGACCGGCTTAGGGGTGCTCCTAGTCATGAATGTTCTGCTCTTTCTGATCGCGTACACGTTGTTTCTCAAAGCGGATGTCCGGCGCGTATGAAGATCGAAGCTCCCATTCTGAAGAAGGAATTGCTTGACGGCATGGTCAGCTTTCGCTTTACCATCGGCGTAATCCTGATGATTGTGTCGGCAGCGATTTGCATTTATGTGCGGTTTCATGAGTATGACCAGCGGTTGAATAGCTATCACTTGACGCTGGCGACCCAGCAAGCATTTCTCGAAAAGTACGCACACGCCAATCGCCTTCGGGCTGTCTTCCAAGCTCATGTTCCACCGAGGCGCATGAGCCTGCTGCTGCGCGAGCTGACCCCGAACCTGGATTTAATGCAAACCCTCGAGGATGATCCAGCGGATCTCTTCCCACCTTCCTTTGACTTCCAATGGCTCGTGGGTATTCTCGGAAGCCTTTTGGCCATCGTTCTGGCGTATGATGTCATCAGCGGTGAACGCGAACGAGGAACCCTGGCGCTGATCAGTTCGAATTCGGTGTCTCTGACGCGCATAGTCATAGAAAAATGGTTAGGCGGAAACCTCCTGACTGTTTTCCCTCTCGTATTGGTCGTTCTCCTGACTTCGATTTACATCCACCTGAACCCCAGAGTGAACTGGGTGGTTGAAGATTGGGTCGCATGGCTCTTGATAGCCATCATCTATGCGATATATCTTTCGGTTTTCTTCACCCTCGGGCTGCTCATCTCGTGCTCGATGAGGCGCTCCTCAGTTTCGATCCTAACGCTGAGCTTGCTGTGGGTTTTGGCCGTTGTCTTCATCCCCAGCCTCGGCCTGCCCCTCAGCAAAGTGATGAAGCGCATTCCGCCACCGGAAGTGGTTGCGCAACAGCTTCGAACCATTGAGCAGGAGCGAGAATCAGCCGTCCGAGCGCGGATCAACGAGCTGATTCGAAGCGGTCTTTCGGCTGAGCAGGCTCGGTGGTCAAGCGAAGTTATCAGCAAGCCATATTGGACCAAGGCCATGCGATTGCGGCAGGATTACGAACGGCAATTGGCGGATCAGCGAAGACTGGCGCGGTGGATCTCCGCGTTCTCCCCGACCTTCTGTATGATCCAGGCAACATCTGAGCTGGCTGGGATCGGAGCTTCTAGTGTTGATCACCTGACCCGATCCATCGACGAGTGGAATCGCCTCGTGGATGATCTTGTCCAGAGGAAGATCCAAAGCCTTCAAGTGGCAAATCCGAGCTTTGGACCAGATGACTTTATTGATGTATCGGATATTCCCAGGTTCATCTATAGAGAACAGCCGCTCAGCAGCCGCTGGGATGCTGCCGTCACTTACATCGGCTTACTCTTGCTGTATGAGACGGGACTCTTAGTGCTGGCCTTGCTGCTGTCTCGTCGAATCGATGTCCGGCCTGATTGATGGCACGATGGCGATTCATAAAACTCGTCGTAGGAGGCGCAACAATTATGAAGAATAACGTAAAGCACTGGCTCGTCCTAATGGTTGGAACCTTCAGTATCATCGCGATAATACATGGAGTTCTAGGAGGGGTCCCGGCTTCTGTCGAGAAGTTCCACTACAATCCTCCGGCCCAGAGACCCCCCAAAGGCGTGCGACACCCTCTGAGACTCACTCCGGAAGATACCTTACGAACGATCCTTGAGGCCTACATCGCGCGGGACATAGAAACAGTGCTGGCGTACCTTCCGCCGGTCATTCGGGAGAATCCAGAGAGACTGGCCCAATTTCGAGAAACCTGGAGCTCCTATATGACCGATGAAAGGCACGTGAAACGCATTGTTGAAATCCGTTTGGACAAGATCACCTTAGTCGGAGAAGACAAAGTCGCCAGGTTGTGGGCGAAGATCGAAACAACCCCGAGATTTTCCGGCGCCCCCGACCTTGGCGGCAACATCCGTGAATACAGGTGGGCATTGCGGCAACTCAAGGGGAAGGGACCATGGTTCCATGATGGGGGTGGGTTCTGATCGGCGGGCTGTTAGGGATACACGATCGGCTCTCGGTAGGACAGTTTGTGGCGTACTATTCTTTTCTCGGGATGTTCCTTCCTCCTCTCAGTCGTTTAGCCCATATCAGCGTTTCCCTTCAGATAGCTCTGGTATCGGCCGATCGCATCTTCGAGTGACTGGACGTTTCCGCCGGACAGCTTGACACGGGGCGAACCGCAGAGAAGGTTCATGGAACTGTGGCGTTTGACCACATGGCCTTCGTTTATCCCAATGGCGAGGGGGACAGAGATTCATTCCGACTCGTAGACGTCAGCTTTCGGGTAAAACCCGATGAGGTGCTGGCCATCATGGGCCAAAGCGGAGCGGGCAAGACGACTCTCATTATTAATTTTCGTATTGCCATAGGAACGATTTCTGGTATGACATGCAGTATGAGAACCAAAGGCAGTGCAGAGGCATTGGAAATGCGCCGTATGATTGGCGGCAAGATGTTGCAGGAAGGCAGAGGGGTTCGTGAAGTGAGCCGCCTGCTTGGCGTCTCCCCCTCTACCGTTTCCCGATGGAAGCAAGACCTGGAAGCGGGAGGGGTGGAGGCCTTACGTGCCAAGCCCCATCCGGGGCGTGCGCCCAAGCTGACTGCCAAGCAGAAGTTGGAAAGGATTTTGTTGAAAGGGGCCCAAGCGGCCGGCTTCCCGACGGACCTGTGGACGTTGGAGCGGGTGGGTCGGGTGATCGAACGGGAGTTTGGCGTGCGATACCATCCGCGGTACACATCCTCATCGGTATGGGATGGAGCGCCCAGAAGCCGGAGCGACGGGCGCGTGAGCGGGATGAGGAAGCCATCGCCGCGTGGCGCACCGAGGGTTGGGCCAAGGTGAAAAAAAGTCCTGTGACAATGGCTGGCCTCTCGTGCGGATAGACGAGAGTGGCTCTATGCTTCAACCCCTGGTGCGTCGTACTTCCCAAAGGGGAAACGCCGATCCCGTACAGTTGGGATCGTCACGACCGCTTGTCGGTGATCGCAGGAATCACCGTATCCCCGGTGCGGCACCGCCTGGGGCTCTACTTCCGCCTCCATTGTCGGAACATCACCTGTGAGCAAGTCATGGCGTTCGTCACCCTGCTGCACCGGCATCTTAGGCGCAAGTTCATCTTGGTCTTGGACCGGTACAGCGCTCATCGTAAGGCGGTACGGCTACTGCGGGAAGAACATCCTGATTGGTTGGAAGTGGAATGGTTGCCGGCCTCCGCTCCCGAGTTGAATCCGGTCGAGATGGTATGGAATCACAGCAAGTATGGGGACCTGGCCAACTTCCTTCCTGAGGATGTGAATGATCTCCAGCAAGCGGTCAGGACCTCGCTTGAGAATACACGCGTGCAGACACAGTTGCTTCACGCGTTTTCCAGTACGCTGGACTGGAGTTGTATTGTTCCTTTTAATTAACGAAGATCAATAATGCTTTGTTTTTCGCTCTCGCGCTGGCTGGTTCTCTTCGATATGATTCAAGATAAGAGCGAGAGAAGGTGCATTCGTTCGCATCGCCGGTGGACAGTGGCGCATCTGCAAAGATTCACTTTTTCTGTACGGCGAGACGCGAAAAGAGCGAAGGGCCGAAGATCCCAAGGCTCGCGATGAGAAGGGCCGGAGAGAGCGAGATCCTGCTCAAGATTTCATGGCGCGATCTTAAACCTGTCGAAGTTTCTAGGTTGTTGCCCCTTGAAGCCATTGGCCCCACGCACTGGTGGGTAATGGATGATACACCATTGTGTAACCGATCACCCGACCCAGGCAAACAAGATTCAATGCCTGAATTAAAATTTAGACTAAAAACTTAGACTTGGGTTAGAATTTCTCTGGCGCGCGACTTGCACTGCTGACAAAGGGAGATGTTTATGAGAGGGCAACAGAATCCAAGACATGTCTGGTTTGAACGCAATTGCGCTGCGGCAGGTGAGCAGATGTTCTGTAACAGTCTGGCATTATTTCTGGCTTCGGGCCTGTTGCTTGTTGCTTCTAGCCTCGGGCTTCTCGCTTTTGGTCAGCAAGCTCGGGTCAGCGATGAGCAGAGGCGCTGGCTGGAGGTGCGGCGGCGGCAGATCGAGCTTCAGGCGGCCCGGCAGGAAGTCAAGCGAATGGAGGAGTTATTCGCTCAGGGGCTGGTGCCGAAAACGAAGCTGGATCAAGCGCGGACGGATCTGGACAAGGCACAACTCAGTTACCAGGAAGCGGTGCTGTCGCTGCTCGCTTTGGAGCCGCGCATCTCCGTTCGTCAGGCGGTGAAGTATCAGACTCCCGATGGGCGAAAGGTCGTTCGATTGACGGTAGCCAATCTCACGCCCACGTTCGATGACTCTCAGTTTCGGCTGCTTCAGAATTTCGAGGGTGCTGACCCCATCCCAGAAGAACTGCGGCGGCGGGATGTTCAGGATATATTCATCTCGCTCAAGGATTCCGGCGAGCAGCTGTCAGGGTCGCTCACCGGCACGATCGCTGAGCGGAGTGCGCGCGGGACAATCATCTCGCTCCCTTACGAGATGCACATTCCGAGATTGAATTACGGCGAAGAGAAAACGATGGAGTTTCAGCTCCTTCGTGACGTGTCGTCGGTCATCGTTTCGGTAAGCTACAAGGGCCAGACGCTCGAACAGGTCGTTCAACTTCAACAGTCGGAAGGCGAGAGTACCGTCAGCGTCAGTTCAACGCAGTTTTCTCAAGAGGCTGATCTCGGCGGGCAGGTCACGTATGATCTTCGGTTAGAGCGCTCAACTGTGGATGTGCGGAGTTTCGAACTCAAGGTCGTGAATCTCCCTCGCCAGATCACGTATAGCTTCATTGACCCAAGTACCCAGGCGCGGCTCTCGCAGATTAATTTTCCGGCAGGGGTAACGGAGCAACGGCTGGGCTTGAGACTCTTCTTGCCCGAACGGGCCGACGAACAGGTGAAGATGGATCAGCCGCTGGAGTTCTGGGCGCTCGTGATGGATGCGGCGCAGGCGCAAAAATTTCAACAGGAGAGAAGCTACTCCGCGCGTGAGATCGAGCAAAGCCGAGTCGGCAGAGTGCGGCTGCTCGTCATTCCGCGAGGCGTGGGAAGAATTGAGGTATCCGCCGTAAGCCTCTTCTCAGAAATTCAGACGGGGGAGACGGTTGAAACCAGCATTACCATTCGGAATACGGGAACGCGGCGGCTGGATAACATCAAGCTCACGACGGAATACCCGCCCAATTGGCGGACGGAATTAGCGCCCGACATCATTCGCAGCCTCGACATCAATAAAGAAGCCATTGTGCGACTGAGGATCGTGCCACCCGTAGATGTGGCTGTGGGCGAGTATGAGGTCCGAATTAAGACGGAGAGTTACGCCTACGGGCGGCGGGTTCAATCTGAGGATAAGATTTACCGGGTGAGCGTCAAAGCCCGGACGAACATTTTAGCCACGGCCGGCCTGATTGGCGGTTTGCTTGCGCTCGTCGTGGGAATTGTGATCTTCGGCGTGAAGTTGACGAGGAGGTAAGATCAAGAACACGGATAACACGGGTTGGACGGATATTCACGGATTTGTTCATCCGCGTTAATCCGTGGAATCTGCGTGCCATTTTTCAAATGGGGGGATGCTATGATCGAAGCGATTCAATTAACAAAGCGATATGAAGATGGGGTCTTAGCCTTGGACGCCTTGAACCTTCGGGTCGATCCGGGGGAGATCTATTGTCTTCTTGGCGAGAATGGAGCGGGGAAGACGACGACGATCAATCTGTTCTTGAACTTCATCGAGCCGACTTCGGGCAAGGCCTTGATTAATAACATCGATGTCACCCGCAATCCGCTCGAAGCCAAGAAGTATGTCGCGTATCTGCCGGAGAACGTGATGCTCTACGGCAATTTCACGGCCCGACAGAACCTCGATTTCTTCGCCAAGCTGGGCGGCAAGCGCGATCTCAAGAAGGAAGACTACTACATGGTCATGCGCGGGATTGGGCTTCCCGAAAAAGCATTCGAGCAGAAGGTGAAAGAGTTCAGCAAGGGCATGCGACAGAAGCTTGGTTTGGCGATCTGCATGATCAAGGATGCCCCGGCGCTGTTGCTTGATGAGCCCACCGCTGGCCTTGATCCGGCCTCAGCGGCTGAGCTCATTCATCTGCTGAAGCAACTGAAGAAGCAGGGGAAGGCCATCCTCATGTCCACGCACGATATCTTCCGCGCGAAGGAGATTGCAGATCGCGTCGGGATCCTGAAGGACGGCCGGCTCGTCATGGAGTTCACGCGCGAAGAGTTACGGTATGCAAACCTGGAACACATCTACCTCGATTATATGACGGGTCACTTCAAAGGCGATCTGATCGAGCGCAACACTACGCTCCCCGCCGGCGAGCGGGAGCACGAATACGGGAGAAACAGCGGCGAGGATCCCTGCTCCATACAGGAGCATCCTCGCTGATCGGAAAGTCAGGGGTCGTGCACTTTTCGATCTCATCTCAATCTCCATTCCTGCAGGATCACGCGGCAGGTGCAGAAGCGTCCGAGTTGGCACACCGCGATGCGATCGGCCGTGAATGAGAAGGGGGCCATGGGCTCGGTCACTTGGCCCCTGCCGAGGGTGATGTGCGGGAAGTAGCGCGCGCCAGAAGCCTGCGCGCGGTAGTGTCGAACCCATTCGAGATCTCTCGGACGCGGAGGCTCATCCCCATCGGCGAACGCTTCGGCCGGCCCATCTCCCTCGTCGAAGGGAGCGAGTGCGTCCATGAGGCGTTCGTGAAGCCGATGCAGCTCCGGATGGGGCGCGATGACGAAGTGCACGGTCTCGCCGCGGGCTTCGATTCCCGAGACCGTGAGCGTCATCGGGGAGAACTCTCCCAGGCGAGACGCCACAGCGGCGAAGACCTCCGAGAGGCGCGCTCGTCGAACGAACTGCTGCACGAGCGTGATGTGCGGCAGATGCGTCTCGTCGAAACGAAAGCCCTCACGCTCCTCCGCCCAGAGCCTCGCGTTCACAGCGAGCGCCCGCGCGTGTGCGTCCTCCGGCAGCAGAAACGCGACGTCTATGGCAATGAGCGGTGCTGTCATGATCCACGCGGGGATTTTAGCCGATCCTCAGGGGGACGTGAACTCCGGGTGTGCCGTTTCAAGGAGTGGTGGGGATGAGAGGACTCGAACCTCCACGGACGCAATGTCCACAGCGTCCTGAGCGCTGCGCGTCTGCCAGTTCCGCCACATCCCCACCGCGCCTATACATCTTAGTGAGAGCGCCCGGGGACGTCAAGCCTCGAGGCGGTCGGCTCCCCTGCGGGCGGCTTGGCGGCTCACCCACAGGGGGCCAGACCTGCACGTCACCAGTTGAGGCGCGCTCCGAACTGCACGATTCTCGGATCGTACGCAGCATTGTGCCCGCTGATGCGACCGAAGTTGGTGCTGTTGATGTCGGTCGTCGGAGCGCCGAAGCTCACCGCATTAAAGAGATTGAAGAATTCGGACCGGAATTCGAAAGTCACCGCCTCGGTGATGCGCACGCGCTTGAGCAGATTGAAGTCGAAGCGCCAGTATCCGGGTCTACTCAGAACGCCAAAGCCCAGCGATCCCAACCGGCCGGGTTGAGGATTGGCAAAGATGCCCGGCGCGGCCCGCCCATCAGGCCCGATCAGCTTCGGATCGAAGTAGAAGACCCCAGAACCCTCCTTGCGCACCTTCACGAGCTTCCTCAGGTCTTCGACGGTCATCCCCACCAGGTCCACCGTGTTGCTCCCGGAACGGCCCACACGATTGACGGTCCCGCGCCCGGAGACGATCGAGAGCGGTTGCCCCGTGTAGGCGATGAAGATGCCGCTCATCTGCCAGCCGCCAAAGAGCTTGTCTACCCAGCCGTCCATGTTCAGGAAGCGTTTGCCCGAGCCGAAGGGCAACTCGTAAATGAAGTACGCATTGAACCGGTGTCGGGTATCGAAGCTCGCGCGCCGGTATTCATAGCGGGGATGGCGCAGGCTGATAAACGCCGAGAAGTTGCTGCCGGAGCCCTCGAAGTCCGTGAGCGCCTTGCCGAAGGTGTAGTTCGCATTGAACTGTAGGCCGGAGGAGAAGCGCCGTCGCACCTCCACCTGAAGCGAGTGGTAGTTGGAGGAAGAGCCGTTGGTGATCAGGTCCGAGAAGAACGCTTCGGGATTGACCACGAAGAAGTTGATCGGCAGAGTGCCGCGCGGCCCCGTCAGCGCGTTGAGGAAGTTGCGGAAGAGCTGGCTGGCCAACTCTCCGGCTTCATTCTGGTCCAAGCGCAGGATGAAGGTCGAGTTGCCGAAGCCCGCAGAGAGCGGCCGTCCGGCGAAGAGCGTCTCGAAGATCGGCAGGGGCACTTGTCCGGGCAACCCCTGGTTATCGAATCGCGCGCCTCGACCCTGCGCCCGGCTGATCGCCAGATTCCGCTGAGCGTTCAGGAACTCCTGCAGGAAACCGTTCTCAAAGATGTTCACCTCGTTGAGGTCAATGCCGCGCCAGAGCTTCACGCCGCGATTGCCGACGTAGCTGATCTCCAGCGCGAGATTGGGCGTGAGCTCGCGCCCATAGCTGAGCGACCACGTCTGCACGTAAGGCGTGCGCAGGTTCTCGGCGAAGCCGAAGATCCCACTCCCTCGGTTCTCGCGGAAATTCTCCAGTTGTGGGATCGGCACGCGGAAGGTCGGAACAGCCGGCCTCGGCCATCCGTTGCGGAGCGAGGTGAAGTTCGCTCCTCCCCGAATCCCTTGTTCGGCCGTTGTCAGCGAGATTGTCTTGGTGAAGCCGGCATTGTTCCCCAGAGCATTGGTGATCACGCTCACGCTCTCCAGCGAATAGGCGATTGAATACCCGCCGCGAATGACGCCCTTGCCCGGCCCGCCAAAGAAGAGGCGTGTGAACCAGTTCTGCCGCTCCGGTGACCAGGCGAAGCCAAAACTGGGAGCGAAGTTGTTCAGGTCTTCGTTATAGAACTTCCGCCCGTTGGAGGAGCTCGCCAAGTCGAGCATCACGGGAGATCCCGTCATCACGCCGGGACGGAAGAGATTCCCTTTTCCGGAGATCCCGAAGTAGGCGGCTTCTCCCCCGACCGGTTGCAATGCCAAGCGGTTCAATTGATCCGGCACGGTCATGTACTCATACCGAAGGCCGTAGTTGAGCGTCAGATTCGGCCGAGCGCGCCAGGAATCGGAGAAATAGAATCCCCAGTACCGCTGCCGGATCTGATTGCGGAAGAACTCGCCTTCGACAAATCCCGACTGCGGATCTTTCACATTGAAGGTCTGCGAGACACTGGCGATCTGGCCGATCAGAATCGCGTAGACATTCTGTGCGAGAGAGCGCGTCGCAGTCGTGCTGGCCGGGAAGGCCGCTGTCGGCAGTGGAGAGGGGTTCGCTGTACTAAAGCCGATAGCCAGCGTTGGGATCGTCCCCGTCGTGTTCGTCGTCTGATGGCCCACGATCGAGCGGAAGTCGCCACCGAAGCGGAGGGTGTGCCGGCCGCGAATCCAGGCGAAGTTGTCGAGCCACTGGAAGTTCGACGTGTTCCGCCCGCTCGTGATCCCAATCAGATGCGGATCGGTGATCGTAGGGAAATCCAGCCAGTAGAATTTCCCGCCGAATTCGAACGCATCGAATTCCCGCCCGAAGATGACCGGAGCGCGCTGGAATCCGAACCGCGCCTCGTTCACCTTGTTCGGACCAAACGTCGAGCGGACGGCGAACGATCCGGTCGAACGCCAGGAATCTTGGAACCCTCCCTTCATGCCGGGGAACATCGGCTCGAAGCCATTGAGGGTATCGTTGTTCGTGTCAAAGCGGGCGAGATGATAGATCGCCTCCGCCGTGTGCGTATTGGTGATCCGCCAATCCACGCGCCAGCTCGGTCGAATGACGCGACTGGACGTCGGGACATTCCAGCGGAATCCACCTGTGACCAATCCATCGCCGATCTGGAAGTTATTCGGCAACGGGTACCGCTCGTTGATAATCCGCAGAATGAAGGGGTCCGGCCCAATGCCTCCGGCCTGGAAGAGATCCACCGTCTGAATATTTCCGCTCGTGTCGCGATATCGAAAGATCCCTCGACGTGCTTCCGCCGTCAGCACCGTTCGATTACGCGTAACCTCGCTCGCCGTCGTCGTGATGTCCAGCGAGGTGAACATGAAGATCTTGTTCTTCACAATGGGGAAGCTCGCTCGCCCGCCGAACTGATTGCGAATGAGCTTCTCGCGCGGCGTGCCCGTCAGGTTATTGAAGAACGAGTTCGCGTTCAGCACCGTGTTCCGATGGAATTCGAAGATGCTGCCGTGGAACTCATTGCTACCACTCGGCGTCACCAGGCGAATGAAGACCGCGCCACTGCCGGTGGCCGAGGCGTCGGCCGTGCTCGTCGTGATGCTGAACTGCTCGACGTTCTCCACCGTCGGCGAGGAGATGATGAAAAAGCCATCGCCCGAGCGGAGGAAATTGTCCTGCACGTTGATCCCATCTTGCGTGATGTTGATGACCGATTGGCGCAATCCATTGATTCGCGACGCGCGCTCCCCCCCGGATGTGGTGACACCCGCCGAGAGCGTCGCCAGCGTGATCGGATTGCGCGCGACCAGAGGCATGTCCAGAATCGGACGTCGGCTGATGACGGTCGTCAACTCTTGGCTAGTCTTACTGATGACCTCTTCTCCCGTTGACGTGACGGTGACCTCTTCCACGACCCCGGCAACTTCCAACTTCACGTTCACCGAGGCATAGACAGCCACATCCACGCGGATGTTCTCGCGCACGAACTTCTTAAAGCCTGGCGCTTCAGCCGTCAGTGTGTACGTGCCCACCGGAAGAACGGGGAAGATGAACACGCCTTGGGAATCCGTCTGCGTCGTCCACTTGGCATTGGTTCCTGTGTTGACGACTTCCACTCTCACTCCCGGAAGGTACGCGCCCTGTGGATCTTGAACAGTCCCATCCAGCCGCCCCGTATTGGCCTGTCCCCAGACGACGGGGAAGAGACCGACGATCAGAAGAAGAAGTGAAATCACTGAAAGGCGTCTCAGCATATGTCAGCCCCCTTAGTTTGGTTTTCACAACTTCTTCCCTCCTTTGAGAAAGCAACTATCGTGCCGTAACATCGTTGTGGACTTCGGCCTAAAAATCAATAACTTAGGGGAGAATCTTCCATCGAGGCTTCCAAATTTTTGGAAATTCCTTCCAGAAATTTGGAAATCTCTGGGTTTTCACGTGGGACAGAGAAGGCGTCACATGGGGGTCAGCTCGCACCAAAAGACCCGTGCGTCGAAAAGATCGCGGTTGCGATCCCTGAACCACTCGTGCCGCCGTCGGTGGCAGCTGACGATGACGATTTGGTGTTCGTGCGAGAGCACATCGAGCAGAAAGTGCATGAGCCGAGCGAAGCGCTCGTCATCGGAGTGGGCGAAGGGTTCATCGAGGATGAGCGGGAGGCGGCGACCATGGGAGAGGTAGCGGCTTATGACGATGCGTGCGATCAAGGAGATCTGTTCGCGGGTACCGAATGAGAGCCGAGAGCGAATGTAACTGGGTTGAAGAATCGTTCCTCCTTTCTCCTCAATGCGCAGTCGAAGTCCATCGTCGAAGCGCAACGCCACGTATTCGGTGTCGAGGCGCTCGAGCAGTGTCCGGGATTCATCCGTGAGGGCTTCGGCCCACTGGCTGCGGATTTCCCGAGCAATTCGCTCGAGGACCTCGCGAGCGCATGTGACGGCCTCTTGGAAGCTGCGGACTCGCTCGAGATGGCGCGAGAGCTCGTGCTCGCGTTCGAGCAACTCTGAGCGCCGCTCCTCAAGGCGCTCGAGTGTCCCGGCGACCTCCGTCCGAAGCTGCCCGAGGCGCTTTTGAAGCGCTCTCTCCCGATCGCTCCACCGGTCAGATTCGGCGGCATAGTCCTTGGGGGATCGTTCAGGGGAGAGAGAGGCGAGCGACGGATCTTCGGCCTCGTACTGGGCGAGGCGCTCGCGGGTGCTCTCGCGTTCTCTCGCAAGTTGATGAGGATCGCGGAGTGACCGAAGGCTTCGCTCCACATGCTCGAGGTCCTGTTTCACGCTTTGCCAGCGACGATATCGCGTGACGCCTTCTCGGAAGCGAGCGCACGCCTCCTCCAGCTCCTCCAGAGAGGGAGGACGATCAGTGAGGTCGAGCGCGCCGGCCTTCCAGAGCAGGGCGAGGAGGGATTCGCGTTTCCGCTCTTCGTCTTCTTGGGCATTCTCCAGAGCGGCCCTCTTTCGATCGAGGTCCTCCTCCAGTTGCGCCAGTTCGCGGCGCAGGTCGAACCACCGTCCGAGGTCTCGATGTAGGTGCTCGATCGCATCCCTTATGGGTTCGGCGTCGGAGCGTCCGGCTCGGATCAGGAAGTTGCGGAGGTGGGTGTGCTTCTCTTCGAGCTCGCGTTCATGAGCGCGCAGATTGTCCTGAAGAGAGAGCCACTGCTGCATCTCGGCGTTCAGGTCATCGAAGCGCTCGCAGTCCTCCGCGAGCGCGCGCCATGTCTCCGATCTCGCGCGTTCGAGCAGGGGGCGTATGTGCTCCTCGAGGTTCGCACGTTCAGCGCGCAGGCGCTCCCGCTCCTCTTGGGCACGGGCGATCGCGTCGGACGCGCGTATCCATTCACCGCGGCGATGAGCCCGTGCGGCGTGGAAGAGGAAAAGCGAGGCGCCGAGTCCGAGCAGGGCGAAGAGGGTCAGAACGACGGCGTAGCCTGTGTCCAGGGAGAAGACGATCCCCGCAAGTCCGAGTCCTGCGAGAGCGAGCATCAGCACGCGGCGAGCGTGTTGGTGTTTCTGCTCCCGTTCTTGCGCGATCTCTTGGTGAAGCGCGAGCTGTTCCTGCCCGTGCTCTTCGACGCGGTGGAAGTCGCGCTCGATCTCGCGCATGCGGTCCGCGGCCTTGAGGACACGCCGACGCTCTTCCGGCTCCAACGCGCCTACGCGTGCCTTCAGGCGCTCAAACTCCTCCAGGGAAATTCCTCGGAGGGCGAGCCGTTCCCGCTCGGCCTGCTCTCGCTGCCGCTCTCTGTGCACCTTCTCCTGAAGCTCGTCATACTGTGCGATGAGCACCCCGAGGAGCTCACGATCCTCCGGGGTGAAGATTGTAAGGGCGCGAAGCCGCTCTGCCTCTTGGAGAAGCTCTGCGCGGCGGCGCTCCATATCGGCGCACTCGCGCTCAAGGGTCTCCTTTTCTCTGGCGATGCGGTGCATCTCACCCATCCAACGCTCGAGATCAGAAGAGGCGGCCTCGGGAAACGTCTCATAGGTGGCGAGCGCGTCGCGTTCTTCTTCCAAGCGACGCTTCTTCTCCTCCAGCTCCTCCCGCTGCCTCAACTCCTCTTCGATGCGTCGAAGCTCGGCGCGCTCGCGCAAGTAGCGCGCAATCCGCTGCTTGGTCTGCGCGTCTTCGATCTCGCGCTCGAGAGCGCAGATCTGTTCGAGCTTCGGTTCGATCGCTCGTCGCTCTCGGTCTAGGGTCCGCAGCTCATTTCGAATTTCCTCCAGCCTCCTTTCCGCGCGTTCGATCTCGGTCTCGATCTTCAATTCCTTCCCCATGCGGGGGCGGGGAAATTTGTTCAGGGCGTGCGTCAGGGCATCAATGGCATCGCTCGCTTTGTGCTCTCCGGCCTCGCTGTCGGCGATGGCTTCCAACTGGGATGTGAGCTCCGACCAATCCGCGAGGGCGTAGAGGTCGCCTTGCCGCACGAAACAGGTCTTCAGGAACTGCTCACGGGAGAGTCCGAGGAGAACGTTCCCGATCCCCCGTCCTTCTCGTCGGAGACTTTCGATGATCTCCCTCCCGCCTTCGGAGAGATCGAAGACCTGCACGTGGCCGCTTTCGAAATCCCGGACGATGCGCCAGAGCCTCTGTTCGGGCGTGCGCACCTCGAGGACTACTCTGTAGGATCCCCCGTCTGCGGGACGGTACTTCTCTCGTTCCGAGAGCATCTCCGATGTCGTTCGATCGCGGGGGGGGAAGCCATAAAGCGCAGCCAGGATGGCGGCGACGATCGTACTCTTGCCGAATTCGTTCTCCTCGATGAGGAGATTCACCCTCTCCGGATCGAAGGTGACCTGGCACTCCCGCAGCTTCCCGAAGCCGAGGATGTGCAGTCGTTCAATCTGCATCCTCACCTCCCTGGCGAGGGGTCTCCCATGCAGAGGCAGAGAGAAGGGGGGATCAAGCGGATCGGGAGCGATGGTGTGTCATTCTTCCGGAAAGTCATAGATCGGTTCCACCTTACCATGGATGAGTGCGTCTAGGCCATAATAGAGCGCTCGTTCGAGGAGAGCACGCGTGCGCTCGTCTCGCTCTTCCTCGATGAGCCGCCGCATCTCCTGGATGAAGCGGCCTTGCGTTGTGCGCGGATCACTGTGGTCGAGATCATAGTCCGGGCGCGTGGAATCAACGATGGCCAGATGGAAATATTCCCGTTGGAATTCCTGAGCGAGAGAGGCCGCGCGAAGGCCACGCGGGATCCGCCCCTTGAGTCGGAGGAAGACAATATCCAACTCCGTCGCGCCGCTCTCCTTCAACTTTCGAGCGATGCGCTCGCGCACGGTCAGTTCATCTCGGGCACCAGTCACATCCACTTCCACGTCGTAGATCGTTCGCGGGTCCACGCGGATCTTCTCCAGCGCGACGCTGCGATCGGTGATCTCTCCGAGGAGAACGTAATGCTCTCCGGATTCGGAGAGATAGCGGCCGGCCAGACATCCGGAGTAAGCGGCGCGCACGCGTCCGGTGTCGTCCACGATCTCGGCGTAGTGGTGATAATGGCCGAGAGCTGCGTAGGAGAATCCCTGTGCGAGCAACTCCTCGCGGGAGAAAGGAGCCGTGGACAACTTGCCTTCCTCAAAACGATCTCGCTCCCGGTATTCCGTCCACGATCCGTGAAGGAGCAGGATGCTCACCGATGCCGGAGGGCGGGGGATCGGATCGCGCAGGAGCCGCTCCGTGAGGGGAACGTTTTGCAGGAACGCGCGTCCGGTGATGGTGACGTCCGGGCGCATCGGATGGGACACCGTCTGGAAATCTCCAGATCGGAAGATGACGACGTTCTTCGGCCACGGGCGCATCCCCCGTGCGCGCAAGACATCGTCGTTGTGGAAGGAGGTGGACGAGTAGAAGTCGTGATTTCCCGGGGCGATGTAGATGGGGATCGGATCGAGCCGAGCGAAAGCCTCGATCACGCGGTGCAGAGTTTCGGCTGAGATCGCCTCATCATCCCAGAGGTCGCCGGGAATGAAGACGGCCTCGACCTCAGCGCTCCGAACGATCTCGCACACTTTGGGGATCAAGTCGGTGATCTCCCGGCGGCGGGCGTCGCGTTTCTCCCGAGGCCAGGTGAGGCGCGAACCGGTCAATCGAGAGTCGAGGTGAACGTCGGAGAACTGCAGGAATCGAAACGCCGTGCCCATGCGGGTTTTCTCCTTCGGTTCCGCGCGCACCGGCGCGCGTCATCTCACGGTGATGTTGTACGCTTTGATCTTGCTGTTGAGCGTCGTCGTATTCATGCCGAGCAGGCGCGCGGCGCGGCTTTGATTGCCCCCGGTGATCTCCAACGCGCGCCGAATGAGGCTGATCTCGAACTTGGCGACTTCATCGTAGAAGGAGATCCCTTGCGCAATCGGAATGTCCCGCGTGAGATCTTCCGTCTTCACGCGATGGAGGAAATCCGCGGCGGCGCGAGGGTCGAGGATCTCATCGGGCAGACATTCCAGCGTGAGGCGATCGCCGCGCGCGATGATGACCGCTCGCTCGATCACGTTCTCCAGCTCGCGCACGTTGCCCGGCCACGGGTACTCTTCCAGAGCGCGGAGCACTTCCGGATCCAGCTCGGTCGAAATGTTCCGATTGTTCTCGGCATTGAACTTTCGGATGAAGTGTTGCACAAGCGGCAGAATATCTTCTTTCCGCTCCCGAAGCGGCGGTACATGGATCGTGATGACGTTGAGGCGATAGAAGAGGTCTTCGCGGAAGCGGCCTTCGCTCACGGCCTTCTTGAGATCGATATTGGTGGCCGCGATGATTCGCACATCCACCCGCCGCGTTGCCGTATCGCCGACGGGCGTGAATTCGCGCTCCTGGATGACGCGCAGAAGCTTAGCCTGAATATCGAGGCTGATGTTGCCGATCTCATCCAGGAAGATACTGCCCCCATCGGCGATCTCGAAGCGCCCCTTCTTAGCGGCGATCGCACCGGTGAAGGCGCCCTTGACGTGGCCGAAGAGATCGCTCTCCAGGAGTTCCGAGGAGACATTGCTACAGTTGACGGCGACGAACTGTCCGGTTTCGGCGCGCGGGCTCAGGAAGTGAATGGCGCGGGCGATCAGCTCCTTGCCCGTCCCGGATTCGCCCTGAATGAGGACGGTCGAGCGCGTGGGGGCCACTTGCGCGACGAGGTCGAGCACCTTGCGCATCTTCGGACTGCGCGCGATGATCTGACGAAGGGCCGATCCTTGACGCAACGTCTGGCTCAAGATCCGGCGCTCTTCGTCTTTCCTTCGACGGCGGATCCCGGCTTCAACGATCTGCACGATTTGGTCGTTTTGGAATGGCTTGCGGATGCAGTTGAACGCCCCGAGCTGCCACGCGGCCATCGCCGTCTCGAACGTCGCATAGGCGGTGATGATAACGACAACGGCCTCCGGATCAATGCGCAACAGCTCCTGCAGAGTCGCGATCCCCCCCATGCCCGGCATGGAGACGTCCAGCAGGATCAGGTCGTAAGGGCGCTCGCGGAATTTCTCCAGCCCCTCTTCGCCCGTGCGGGCCGTATCCACGCGATATCCCTCGGCCGTGAGAAGGCTCTCCAGGACATCGCGCATGACCTCTTCGTCGTCAATGACCAAGATCGTCCCCTTGCGACCCATAGCTTTTTACATGGTAGCACATGGGGCGAAGACGAAAAAATGGGAGCGTCCTCGATCCCATCCTGTGAGCCCGTCAGTCGCACGTCCGGCACGCCGGTCTTGAGAATCCATCGAGGGGAATTCTTCAATCTCCGGCGGCGGTTCTTTCGGCATAAGGGGGGAGCGTCCGCTCCTGACGCTTGCGTCGAACCTCAAGAGCGGGCAGTGCGATGGTGAACCGCGTTCCACGACCGACTTGGCTTTCAACGAAGATACGTCCCGCATGTTCTTGGATGATCCCATAGCTGAGGGCCAGGCCCAGACCCGTCCCGTGCCCCACGCCCTTGGTCGTGAAGAACGGATCGTAGATGCGGGCGATATGTTCCGGCGGGATACCCACGCCGGTATCCTCGACGTCCACGCAGACGTGACCATCGCTCAGGTAGGTCGTCAGCGTCAGTCGTCCTCCTTCGGGCATGGCATCGCGGGCGTTCAGGATCAGGTTCATGAAGACCTGCTGCAGCTTCGTCGCATCGCCGAGAATAGGCGGCAGCTTCTCGGCATATCGCTTCACGATCTCAATGCGCGCATTGCGGAGCTGGGGCTCCAGAAGCTGGAGTGTATCCTCGAGGACTCTTCGAATGTCCAGTTCGCTCACCGTCGGACGTTCCATGCGCGCGAAGTTCAGAAGGCTCTGGACGATCTGCGAGGCGCGCAGCACCTGCGTCTCGATTTTCTCCAGCAACGTGCGACGCGGGTCTGTTGGAGGGAACTGTTTGAGCAGCATCTGCGTGTAGCTGGAGATTCCAGCAAGCGGCGTGTTCACCTCGTGCGCGACTCCAGCGGCCAGCAAGCCGATCGAGGAGAGCTTCTCCCGCTGCTGCAATTGCTCCTCCAGTCGCACGCGGTGCGTCATGTCCTCGAGGACAAGCAGCGATCCCGAGAGCTCGCCCGAGCGCATCCAGAGCGGCACGATCGAGACGTTGAGCACAAGATCGCGCTCCGGGTGTGCGCGCCATCGGAACTTGTAGATGTTTCGCGCCTCGGGCACAGCCCATCCGTGGGGATGCGTGACGTCGCAAAGAGCACGGATGAGATCCGCGCAGAGCAGCTCCTCGATCGGGCGGTCGAGAGCCTGCGGACGCGGGATGCCCAGCAGCGTCTCCGCCGCCGAATTCCACATCGTGACGCGCCCTTCGGGAGTGAGGGCGACGATTCCCACGTTAATGGATTCGAGGATGCTTTCGCTGAACTCCTTAAGATGGGCCAGTTCGGCGGCGCGTCGAGCCTGCTCGCGATAGAGAAGGCTGTTCTCAATGGCGACGGCGACGTATCCGGAGATGACGCGCAGAAGTTCCATGTCTTCCGAGGTGAGAAGTGGGGCATCCAGCGGTCGGCCAAGCGCCAAGATCGCAATCGGCCGATCGTGAACCACACAAGGAGCGAAGTAGTGCAGGTCATCCACCCCACGCGTGAAGGGTTCCGGCAGCCACGGCGTCACCTCGCGCGCCAGAACGCCACTTCGTCCGCTCTCGGCCAGGACGATCGTCCCGAAATCCGGAGGCAAGGCCAGGGCTTCCTCTGACACGCCGCGCGCGAGGGCGAGCCGATACCCCGCCGGAGAGTCCGCATCTTCAATGAAGATCGCGATCTTCTCGACCGAGAAGATCTGTCGCAGCCGTTCCGCCGTTTGTTCGAGCAGGACCGGCAGATCCGTCGTGGCCGAGATCGTGCGGATGAACGTATCGAGGCTGCGGCGGGCGCTATACCGCTCCCCGTAAAAGAGCCGATCCATGCGCTCCATGAGCCAGTTCTTGATCGGAGCGAAAAGCATCGCGATGGCGAGCACGCCGCCCACTGTGACGGCTTGAATGGCCCACGCCGGAGCGTTCGGCACCAGCGCCGTGATAAGCGCCGTCCCCTTGCCCAGGAGAATCAGATAGAATCCAGCCACGGATGCCGTCGCCAGGAAGTGGACGAAGCTGCGCCGCACGATCACATCCACGTCCATTAGCCGGTAGCGCACGATCGAGTAGCCGAACGAAAGCGGAATGAAGATGAGCGGGCCAATGGCCAGTGCTTCCAGAAGCGGCGAGACATTCGGCGTGACAAAGTAGGCATACAGCTCGTAGGCCGTGAAGGGGATGATGCTCACCCCAAGGCCCCACACGATCCACTTCATCTGCTGGCGCAGTAGAGGCGTCTCGGCCTTGAGGAACGTCCGAACCAGCAGGCCACCGCCCACCAGGAAGCAACCGATGAACTGGATGAGCGCCGCGGCATCCAGGTGCGCACGCAGTCGAAGCACCGAAACGGTGTGAGGACGCCAGCCGATCGCCAGAGCGATCTCCAGAGCCAGAAGGAATAAGGCCGGCACATAGATCGCCACAGTCGCCGCGCGCCGCCGCGTGACGATCTGCCGCCTGAGGGGGAAGAGCGCCGCAAAATGTACAAAAAGTGGAGCCACAAGCAGCAGGGCGGCATTGTCGGCCACGAAGATGATCCAATCCAGGCGATCGAGCGTCTCCGTGAAGCTGTAGAAGTGAACGATAAAGGCCATCAGACAGATCATGTAGAAGTGGCGCACATACGGAGCCCGCCCCTGTTTGAGAAGCACATAGAGTCCAATCACCAGGTAGACAACACCAATGGCTGCCAGATAAAGCCCTCGCCCGAGCTTTTGTGGCTTGGCCGCCAGCTCGGGAATATCCGCCGCCCATGTGGAACGCTCCCCAGAGGCGTTCTCTCGTTCTAGCAGATAGGAAATGGGCGCTCCGACACCCGCCGCGTCCAGATAGATCTGCACATCGCTCGCCCGCGTGACGGCATCGAAGCGCGACCCACCGTTCAGACTGATTCCCACCAAATAATCGCCCTGGCGCACTCCCGCTCGCACAGCAGGGCCTTGCGGGTCTATGACAGCAGCAACAACTCCTCGAGGGGAGTCCGCCCATATTACCCCATCGTACGGAATTTGAGGCCTCTTGAGGCGAGAGTGGAGGTTGAGGGTCCCCAGCAGGACCAACGCGCCGGTCACAAGCAGGAGGAAGATCGTGTGTCGACTCAACCTCCTCGGTATCATCGTCGCTCGCTGTAGCAAATCCTGTTCCGCGAAGGGCAGAGTAAGGATAAGCGCTGAGTTTTCAATCTATTCCGTCGAAGGTCTCTTTGAAGAGATCGCGTCGAGACTTCCATTTTTTCGGAAGTCTCTTCCAGATTTTCGGAAACTGCAGCGTCGCGCGCGTATGGTGAGAGCCTCATATAGACCGTTTGCTGCTCAAAAGCGCAAGGCAAGACTACCCCGAATCGAGCGGGGAGCGCGAACCAACAGAAGGGCCTTCCCATCAGTAGGAGTCTGTTGAGGCCAGGCGATCAAATTCCGCGCTTCGATGATAGCCTCCCATCGGCCCGGCAGGAAGGTCAAGCTCGGCAGCTCTTGTGCGATGACCACCGTCAGGCCAGGATCAAGAAGGGGCAAGTACAGGGAATCTTCAGGCTTCTCCCAAAGAGGTGCGGTCAGAGCCGAGAGAATATGGGAGGGGATATTGTAAAAGGGATCGGCCCCGCCTCCGCCCGACCCTCGGACAGCGCGGAAATGGGCCGCAACACGAGTGCGCGTGCGGGTCAACGTCGCATCCACGCGCCCGGCCAGAAGGTGAAAGTCGCTCGCCGAGAGCGCATTCCACCTCAGATGCTGCGGTCGTTCGTAGCCGAAGGCATAGCCGATAGTCGCTCTCACAGCGTCTCCCAGCGGGTGTGTGTAGAACACGCGGATACCGTGTTGCGATTCCATCTCCGAAGCGGGTTGGTTTCGATCATTCCGCGCCGGGAGCAGAGACGCGTCATTGCTGGGGACCGCGCTCTGGAAGACGGCAATCTCAATCTTCCGACGATCTCCGAGAGTGCGCTCTAGGCCGATCCGCCAATGATGGCCGTCGCTCACGGCGCGGCCATCGTTTCGGAGTTGAGGCCGGACCGGATAGGGGACGGGAAGCACCGGCCCATCGCGCGTCAGATCAGCCTGCGCGTTATGGAGGGCGAAGGGGGAGAAGTCTGCTCGGATTCGCGTCTGCGGAGTGATGGTCCAGTGCATGCCCAGCCGCGGAAGCACGTCCCAAGAGGTCCGTCCCGGAGTACTCGTCCTCTGGAGATCGAGGCCATAGGTCATCGAGAGTGCGGGAAGGATCCTCCAGAGGTCAGAGACGCGGAGTTCCAGGCGCCGCGCCTCCAGGACTTGCTCTGAAGCCGCGCGCCATTCCGTCACAGCAATCGCGACGTTCACGCGGTGAGCTGCCCAAGGTCGGGTCGAGAGTTCCATCTCCCAGCGTCCTGGATACCCCACTAGCCCATTTGCTTGCGCGGCGAGAGTAAGGCTCACCCATGGAGAGAGCTCTTGCGCCAGAACGACGCTCAGTGTCCGGCCGGCCGATGCGCGTTTTCGATCGCCGCCCCATATCCCCCCCGCTATAAGCGCGTGTCCATGCCATCGTCCCTCGGGAGCGCGAAGGACGAAGCGCTCATCCGCCTCTCCGTTTCTATTGAAGCGCAGAACGTGGCGACGGGAGGCGCGGACAGACCACCGGTAATCCTCGCGATCCTCGCGTTGTTCAGCCAACGTACCCGTTCGTCGGAGTTCAAAATCGAAGCTGAGGATGACCTGCGGCTTGATCTCAATCACCTGCGCAACGGGGAGAAAGCCTCGCGCCTCCGCACGCACACGATACATCCCCGGGGGGAGATTCTTCGCCAGATATGTACCAGCTGTGTCTGTGCGCAGCGTCTTCACCGGTTGGCCCGGAGCCTCTGCCGGCAGCAGGCGGACGATCGCACCGATGACCGGATTCCCCACGTCGTCAAGGACGACTCCTCGGATCCCGCCCGAAGGGCGAGATTGCGCGGGGACGCTGACGACCGCGCCCAGAAGCACTATGGCGACAAAGGGTGCGCGCGAAGATTTCCTCATTATTCCCCTCCTTCGGTGGATGCTCCGGGGAAGCTCCTCGCGTCGGCGATCGCGGGGATTTTTGCGATGGCAGAGCACGGGCGCTTTTGCGAATTCCGATTGGCCGTCATAACCGAATGAGATTGTGCCTGAGGGTCGGGACGCCTGTCAAGCACTCGGGCGGCTCACGCTGAAGGAGATGAGCCCCGGGAGACCGACCACGTGCGGCAACGCGCTGCCGTTATCTTGTCACCTCCGGCCACCGTGTTTGATAGTGGCACTCCGCACAGTAGGTGATGATCCGTCCAAAGAGCATGACGGCGAGCATCGCATCCTTGCGATCGGCCTGATTCTTCACTGACTGCGTGTCGCGCGCGAGATTGCGCGAGATATTCGCCAGATCAGCTTTCTCCTCCAGCGTCGCATACTCCTCGGCGAGCCGAATGAGTGCAGCCGCCTGCGCGCTCAATTCCTGGAAATCTGCATCGGTGAACTTCGCCTCGACGGCTCCGGTGAAGATCTTGTCATGCAGGACACGATAGGCCCGCCCCATTTCGGCCATGTTCTCCTTCTTCGAACGTTGTCCCTGTGAATCAACGCTCGCTATTGCGCGTCCCAGCGGGATCCCAATGAGCATTCCGAACACGATCCACCAGACTACCCTCCTCATGGTTCTTCCCTCCCTGTCAACTGGATTTCTCTCGCGATTAGTGTAACACATGTCCCATGACGCTTTCGAACAGTTCGCCCTCGCCGCACGTCCTGGTGGAATTACCCTTGCCAGAGCAGACGAAATCGGGTATAAGGAATGCTTCAAGTTTCACGGCGAGATCGCGCGGAGGGAGAAGTATGGCCTATACGATCGCAGAGCCCTGCATCGGCACAAAGGACACGGCATGCGTGGACGTCTGCCCTGTGGATTGCATCCATCCGGGAAAGAACGAGCCCGGATACGATATCGTCGAGCAGCTCTACATTAATCCCGAGGAATGCATCGACTGTGGCGCCTGCGTGCCCGCCTGCCCTGTCGAAGCGATCTTCCCCAATGACGAGGTGCCTGAGAAGTGGGCATCCTATATCGAGAAGAATGCCGATTACTACGCCCTCTCAGCCGCGGAGTTTCAAGCCAAGTGGAATTCGCCGAAGCCGGAGTGAGCGCGAGCGCGTGAGGCGAGCCGTCGGTTGGGAGAACGCTGGTCGTGTTTTCGAAACCTCCCCAGGAGGGAGGTCAGAGGGGACTTAACCCGAGAAGAGCTTCGAGCAGGCGCAACACATCTTGAGTCGTGATACCCCCATCGCGGTTCACGTCGGCTTTTGGCGTGGGCGGCGCTTGTCCTCGGACGATGCGAAGCAGAAGCCGAAGATCTTCCCCATCGAGGCGTCCATCTTCGTTGACGTCTCCTGGAAGTCCGGCCGACTCCGCCACGATACGAAAGGGAGAGCTTTCGGCAAGAGCAAAACCCACTTCGTTGAAGGCAAGGACGGCGATGCGCGCAGCATCCGTCGTAATGTCGGGGACGATCCAGGGGAAGCTTCGCGTCTCGGCCGGAAGCTCGCTCGCGATCGGATGCGGAAGGGCGCCGGGACGGGGGAAGAACAGAAGGTCGAAAGACGTGACATTGGAGGAAGCTTCCCAGTGAAGGACGATTAGTTGTCCGGGGCGAAATCTCTCCCCGCCGCGAGGAAAGCGGATCCTCGCCGCAGGATAGGACGGTGAGGCGATCGTGGATTCTGTCGAGTAGATCCAGTCGTTCAGGCGCGTTCCATCTCCATCGGCTGCATTCCCCGTCGCGTAGAATGTGACCGGGCCAATGTCGCGCTCGGGAGCGCGCCAGGCGATGGTCCAGTGCACACGATCTGGTTGCCCGGCAAATGTCCCTGCGCGCGTGTGCTCGACATAACGCCGTCCCGTTGGCCCTTCCGCGATCTGCGTGTGGACGGGATCGGCGAGTACGAATTCCCCAGCCGGTTCCAGCGTGTCCGTCGTGAGCGCCGTCAGTTGAAAGCCCCAGCGGCGTTGCCCCACATGTTCAAGCACCACGGTGATCGTCACCATCTGACCGAGCTCATACCGAGCCGGGTGTTCGAGCCGCAGCTCTCCCGGACCGCGATTGGTCTCTTCGCCGAACGAATCATGACACTCTGTGCAGGCACTTTCGCCCGGAGCGCGCGTGAATCCGGGCGGTGGGCCCGTCGAGAGGCCGAAACCGATGAGCCCTATAGCCAGGAATTCAAGGATGAAGGCGAAGAGGCAACACGTACGACGACGGGTCGCCAAACGCTTGCGCTCCCGGGACGGCGCGGGTGATCGCCGATCCACGAGGATGAGGTCCCACGCCCCTCGGCTCATCAGGTCCGAATGACAGGAAGAAGCTCAAACGAGCCGCCTAGGACCTCCCGCGAGTCTACGAGGAACCACTTCTCAAGAATCGTCGCATAGGTCGAACGGAAGTCAATCGCCCGAGCGGAGAACTTCGGATCGCCCAGACCCGGATTCAAATCCTCCTGGCGCAGACTCGGATGCTCGCCCACGATCCCTCCCGTGATGCGCGTCCCGATGAGAAATTGTGGACCAATGGTCCCGTGATCGGTGCCTCGGTTCCCATTCTCAACGACCTTGCGCCCGAATTCCGACCACGTCATCATGAGGACGTGGTCATCGAGCCCGAGACGCACAAGGTCCCGATAGAAGACGGCCACGGCTTCCGAGAGCCGCGCGAGCAAGGTCGCGTGCGGCGTCGCCTGAGTTTGATGCGTATCGAATCCACCGATGCTCACGTAGAGGATGCGCGTCCCCAGATTCGCCGCGAGAATCCGTGCCGCTTGCTGGAGAGCGCGGGCCAGGGGATTTTGCTGATTGTATGCGATCGTCGGATCGGGCCTGTAGCGCTGAACGCCAGAGTGTAGCTTCTGGACGCTCTCGTAGGTGTCGAGCGCGATGAGTCGAATCTGTTCGCGGAGCACGTGCTCGGAAGTCCCCTCCCGATTCAGCGCCAAAAACGTCCGCATCTTATTCTCGTGATCGCTGGGTGGCTGCGTGCGAAATTGATAGCTCTCCACGCTGCTAATAGCCGGGACGAGCACGTGTTCGGCGCGAAGCGTGAGCGGCAATCGCCCCCCGGCCAGCGAGACGGCCAGCAGAGGATTATCCGCCGAAGGGAGAGCGACATCCAGGTAATCGCCGAGCCAGCCCGTGCGCTTCATCCCCTGCGGGTCGGCTGTATGCCAGATGTCTTGCGAGGCGAAGTGCGAACGATTCGGATTCGGATACCCGACAGACTGAACTACGGCAACGCGACCCTGATCATACAGCTCCTTCAAAGGCGAGAGGTTCGGGTGAAATCCCAGGAGCGTCCCCGCCGCATCTGTTCCAATGGGCACAATCTCCGTTTCCGGAATGGCGAGCGTCGGGCGGTATTGCCGATAGAGGGAAGCCGCTGAGCCACTGAGCGGAATCACCGTGTTCAATCCGTCATTGCCTCCGTCCATCTGAATGACGACGAGGATGCGATCGGTCGGGCTGAGTGCGGCCGCGCGCGTCAGAACGCTCTCGGAGGCAGCGCGCACATGGCGGAGAAAGGCCTGGTGGCTGAGACCCACACTCAGCACCGTCATCCCGCTCTTTTTGATGAATTCGCGACGCGTCGTCTTGTTCATAAAGACCTCCTCAACTCACCTGAAAGTCCGGGGCTGCCAGCATGAGATGAATCAGCCCGCGAATCTTCACATTCACAAAGTCGCTTGAATTCGGAGTCGTGCTCTGCAGAGGAGTCGGGCTCTGCAGATAGGCAGTGAGCGCTTCGCGTGCTTCGACCGAGGGCGGCGCCTGCCAGAGCAAGCGGGCGAAGAAATCCACGATGTCCCCATAGCGGTTCTTTTGTATCGCTTCCTGAAGACCTGCTTGAGCCACAAGCCGCGCAATGTCTATTCCGCTGTCAGTGGTCCCAAGGACGTCAGTGGCGAAGTTGAAGCGCGCCAGAACCGATGTGGTCGTGATCCACGCCAAACCCTCCCGCCAGCCGCTCACATCCGGAGGAGCAAAAAGCTGCTGTCCCATTTGAATCATCCCGTTTGAGAGTACGCGTAGCAAACGGGGCGAGCTCGGCGGGAGCCCCTCAGGTCGGCCGCTGGCGCGATCGAACGTGAGCAGACGAAAGAGGCTCGCCACATACTCAGTGGGACTTTTGACATGCGCTCGGAAGGCGCGCTCCGAATAGAATGCTTCGGAGACGATGTTACCCGGGGTGAAGATCGTCCGCAGCATGGCGCGGATGTTGAAGGGGGCTTCGCCGGTAGTACCGTCGAAGACGTCAGCCAAGGCGTTGATGATCTCCGGCTCCGGGTTATCGTAGCCGAAGAACGCGAAGAGCCGATAGCCGAGGAAGCGTCCGACGGCACTTTGCTTCTGCCCGGGATTTCTGTGCCGCACGATGTTATCGAAGATGAAATCGGCGTTTGTGCCGCCCCGCTTGCCCAGGTGCTCATAGGGACCGAAGTCGTGCCGCGCCGCATCGAAGATGAAGACGCGCGGGAAGGTGAAACCGTTCGCTCGCACCAGGACCCGCCACCCCGTCAGCGCCCGGGAAGCTTGCCGGATGTCCCGCTCCGTATAGTTGGGGACTTTCGCGACCACATCCTCCACACCCATCGAGAATAGCTCGTGCAGCTCGCGCGCGTAGTTCTCATTGCTCCCAACCTCGGCGTTCTTCTTCACATTGAACTGATTATCGAGCCAGTAGAGCATGGCCGGATCCTTGCTCAGATACTCCAGCATGCGGCGGAAGTTCCCCACGGGGAAGGGATTCCTCGGCGCCGGCCTCAGGATCTGCCCCGTATCAGGATCGAAGTTGCCCCGGAAGTTCTCATTCTGTAGATAGATCTGTTGCCAGAACTCCAGCCCCCAAACCGACGTCGCAAAAAGTCCGTGCCAGAAAAGGACCATCTTCTCTTGCAAAGGCCGCGACGTCGTCACCATCGCGTGAAGCCACCAGCGCGTCAGCTTGTTCAAAAACTCTCCCCGACTTCGGTTGAAGTCTTCCTGGGAGAGATCCAAGGCCGATATGAGCTCGGGGTCCGGTGAGACATCGGGGAACCGTTCGAAATTCAGAAGGTCGTCAACCGTCGCCTGAAGACCACGCGCGGCCGCGACCTCTAACTCATCAGGATGAGCCGTGAAACCCGCACGACGAAGGAGGTGGGCAATCTTGTCGTATTCGTCCAACGGCATACACGCCTCCTTAAAGTTGACCTCACTATATCCGCCCAAAAAGACGGAGGAGAGGATGAAAAAGTTTGAAGACTTTCCATGACATGGCCTTCAAAATTTCGAATCAGGCCGATGACGCTGCTTCGCTCGCCTCCGCTGGTCCTTCCTCGCGTGGTCCACCCAGGGGGCTCAGAATGGCCGTTCTCAAGGTCTTTGCAATGCGGAACTTCAAGACAGTCCGAGCCGGGATTTCGATCGGCTCTCCTGTCTTCGGGTGCCGCCCCGTGCGCGCCTTCCGTTGCGAGAGGACAAGCTTACCAATCCCCGGCAGGGAGAAGATCCCCACCGTCTTCACCTGCTCGGCCGCCAGCGTCTCCAGTTCCTCCAAGATTCGGCGAGCTGTCGCCTTGCTCAATTCAAACTTTTGAGCCAAATGCTCAGCCAGCTCCATCTTCGTCAGTCCCTTGCCCTTCATGTCGCCTCCCTTGTGTCGTCTAGAGTGATCTGACACGCGGATTATACCACTACAGAGGTGAAAAATCTCCCTGGTTTTTCCGAGCAGATCTGAGCGATTGTGTCCTGACCGGGTCTACCCGCGGCCGAGGCCACTCGGCATGAGCGCTCGCCCGGAGCCAACCTCGGCCGTTGTCAGCCGTTTACTCTTCCTGGACGGGTTTGAGAACGGGGGGAATGGCCCATCGGTTGGAGGCCGCTGCCCTGTAGTTCCGCCGGTAGCGCAAGCGCTCACTGATGCAAGGCGAGGATTCCAATCGAATGAGCTCTGGTCTTGTGGGCTCAGAGATATCCGCTTCGGCTTTTTCGGCCCGAGATTTTGAAGGCCTGCCGCTTTGAAGCCCTTCGATCCCAAACCGGTTGAATTGACGAATCCACGTCCGGACGCGACTCTCATGCCGCCCGATCCTTTGCGCAATGTCTGGTGCCGAAATCCCATCAGCCGAAAGCAGTATGATCCGAGCCCGAATGTAGTGGTCTCGCGACGGTGGGTTCTTGATCCATTCTTCCAATACCTTTCGTTCTTCAGGGAGCGGTTGTCGAGCAAAAGTCGGTATCATCGCCAACCTCCTTGATGATTTTGTTCATTATCAAACACGGTGGCATAGTATACTATAATTTACCAAAAAGTCAAGTAGCAAAGTTTAATTATCGAAGGATTACTATAGTAAACAGAAGTCGAGGCAAAGGATGAGGTCAGCCGAAGGATTTTCAGCATTCATGTTGACTTTTGGAAGGATCTCCTGATACGATCTTGGTTGTTGCTTCGGAGGGCTCGCGGTGCTGACATGAGGAGTGCCTCATGAGGGGATCGGGAGTCGGACGGGCAATGGAAAATTTGGGAAAGGAGCGAAAGACGGACAATGCGAGAAACAGGACGTGTCAAATGGTTCAACAATAAGAAGGGATATGGTTTCATCGAGCGCCAGGAGGGCGGCGATGTTTTTGTCCACTATACGGCGATCAAGTCTGAGGGCTTTCGATCTCTCGAAGAGGGAGAGATGGTGACCTTCGATGTCGTGCGCGGGCCGAAAGGACTCCAAGCAGAGAACGTCGAGCGATTGAAATAGGGTTTCGACGTGACCCTTCTTCGTGTGGGGGCCCTGGGCCGGTATGGCTCAGGGCCTTTTTGCTCTTATTTGGAGGAGGGAGACATCGTTTATGACCCTTGGTGAAGGATGAGGTTAAGGACCGTGAGCAGCTGCTTCGATTTTTCGCCCGGTTTTGCCTATAATCTCCCCTCTCTGACATCATTGCGAGGAGGTGCGGATGATGCATCGCTTACCGGAAGGCGTAGTCTTTGTAGCGGAATCGGCGGGGATCGAGGAGTACCGTATGTCCAATGGGATGAAAGTCCTGCTTGCCGAGCAGAAGGCGGCTCCTGTGGTGGCCTTCATGGTCCTTTATCATGTGGGATCGCGGAACGAAGCGGTCGGGTATACGGGAGCGACACACCTACTGGAGCACATGCTCTTCAAAGGGACGCCGACGTTCAACGCACGGAAGGGGACGGCGATTGCGACGATCCTGCATCGCGTGGGAGCGGTCTTCAATGCCACGACCTGGTTTGATCGAACGAACTATTATGAGGCCGTCCCGCGCGAGCATGTGGAGCTGGTCATGCAGCTTGAGGCGGATCGCATGCGCAATGCCCTCATTCGGGATGAGGATCGCGAGCAGGAGCGCATTGTCGTGCGCAATGAGCTGGAGCGTGGTGAGAACGATCCGCTCAACGTGTTGGAGATTCACACGTGGGCGACAGCCTTTCGCGAGCACCCGTATCATCATCCGACGATCGGATGGCGCAGCGATGTGGAGAATGTTCCGACGGAGCGGCTTCGGGAGTTTTATCACACCTTCTATTGGCCGAACAATGCGACGGCGATCGTCGTCGGGGATTTTGATCGGGAGCAGGTCATGGGTTATCTGGAGCGGTACTTCGGAGTGATCCCGCCTTCGCCGCATCCCATCCCCCAGGTCTATACGGTGGAGCCGCCGCAAGAGGGGGAGAGGCGATTCCTCATCCGGAGGGCGGGCGAAGTTGGCGCTCTGATGTTCGGCTATCATACGCCGGAGGCGAAGCATCCGGATATTTATCCTCTGGCTGTGCTCGCACGTCTCCTAGCCGGGGGAGTGACGACCCGTCTCTATCAACGGCTCGTGGACGGGGAACTCGCTATCAGCGTGCGGGCTTTCGCTTCGCATCTGCGGGATCCGGGGCTATTTGAGATCACGGCCGTCTTGCGACCGAATGTGGAGCATGCGCGAGTGGAGCGCGCGATTCGCGAGGAGATCGCGCGGATTCAAGACGACGGAGTGAGCGAGCAGGAGTTGGAGCGCGCAAAGAATAAGATCGAGGCTGAGACGTTCTACGCGCGCGATGGGGCGCTCTCGTTCGCGTTCGCATTGGGGGAGGCAGAAGCGAGTGCGGATTGGCAGTGGTTCGTGGACTATGTCCCGAATGTGCGACGGGTCTCGGCCGACGACGTACAGCGCGTCGCTCGGGCATATCTTCACGAGGACAATCTCACGGTCGGGTGGTTTGTCCCCAAGGACACAAGGGGGAGCGCGGCGAGGACTCCGGGAGAGGAAATCGCGTCGCTTCATCGTCCGGCATTCTTCAACTCGGGCGCCCCGGGGAAGCTTGGCTCGGAGGGAGCTCGCTATGGGCGGCCCTTCGCCGAACGCACAGTGTCCTTCTCCTTGTCCAACGGGGTTCGAGGGATCGTCCTAGAGAATCATGCGAACCCGACGGTGGAGGTTCGTGCGGCGCTCTTTGCGGGTCGGGCTTTCGAGCCGGTGGAGAAGCCGGAGTTGGCTACGATGACGGCCTCCATGCTGATGCGGGGGACGGAGCAGAGGAGCAAGTTGGAGATTGCGGCATGGCTTGAGGACGTCGGAGCGGAGATGCACATCGGTGCGAATCGGTTCTTGGTCACGGCGAGCGCGACCTCTCTCAGTAAGGATATTGAGCGGTTGCTGGGGACGTTAGCCGAAGTGCTGCGAGAGCCTGCCTTTCCGGAGGAAGAGCTGTCGAAGCTCAAGCTGCAGATGACCGGCCACATCCGCCGCAGTCAGGAGAGCACGAGCGTGCGCGCCTTTGAACGCTTCTCGCAGCTCATCTACGACCGTTCGAGTCCATTCTATGAACCTCCGGCCTTCGAGCGCCTCGCGAGTATTGAGGGGCTGATGGGCGAAGACGTGCGGACGTTTTATCGTGCGCGCTATGGCCCTCGCCATCTGGTGCTCGTTGTCGTCGGGGACGTCCTGGCGACGGAGATCGAGCGGCGCATCGAGCGAGAGTTTGGCGACTGGCGATCGGCGGCATCCTCTGAGGATCCTCGTCTGATGTGGGCGCACATGCCACGTGCGCCCTTGCCCGAGGCTCCGATTCGCGAGGTCGTCTACATGCCGGACAAGGCCAATGTGGATATCGTCCTCGGGCATGCGGGGCGGTTGCGGCGGACCGATCCCGATTATTTCGCAGCGCTTATTGCCAATGCAGCGCTCGGATACTCGACACTCTCCTCGCGCCTGGGCGCTCGGGTGCGGGATCAGGAGGGGCTCACCTACGGGATCATCTCGCGCTTCGTTGAACCGAGTTTCCTGGACGGGCCGTGGGCGGTGAGCGTAACGGTGAATCCGGCGAATGTGGAGCGCGCTCTGGCCTCGGCGCTGGACGTCTTGGCGCACTACGTGGCCGAAGGAATCACGCCTCAAGAGCTGGAGGATGAGAAGTCGGCCTTCGTGGGCTCATTCCTCGTGGGGTTGGGGACCAATGCGGGGATCGCGGCGCAGCTCCTTCTGGCTGAGGTCTTCGGATTCGGACCTTCGTATCTCGATCGCCTTCCGGATCAGGTTCGCGCGCTCACCCGCGATGACGTGAACGCGGCCATCGGCACCTATCTCCATCCGGATCGGCTCATCACCGTGATTGCTGGGGAATATCGAGCGTGAGGACTGGGGCTTCGACGGGTGCCGGGCGCGGAGGAAGGGGTGTAACCAAGGCCCGTAGTGGGGCGTATTCCAGTTCGGGAACCACGATGGCACAAGCTGAGTTGTATAAGCGTGGTGGCGGAGATGCACAATTCGGCGAGCGAGCTTGTGCCCGACGACGAGGAGTTGGTCGAGCGGAGTCTGGCGGGCGATGTGGAGGCCTTTGAGGTGCTGGTCCGGCGTTATGGTCGAGCAGTTTACGCTGTGGCGGGGCGCTTCTTCCGACAGCCGGAGATGCGCGAGGACATCATGCAGGAGACATTCTTGAAGGCCTATCAAGCCTTACACACGTACCGGCGCGGAGCCTCCTTCGAGCGATGGCTGATGAAAATCGCCATGAATGCGTGCTATGATGAATTACGGCGGATGAAGCGGCGGCGAGAGTTCAGCTTGGCCGATCTCACCGAGGACGAGCGGACGTGGCTGGAAGAGGCGTTGGCGAAGCCGGCCTTTGAGTTGTTCGAGCGGCAGCAGCAGAGCGAGGATGCGGTGGCCGTGGCCGAGAAGCTGCTCGCCAGCCTCTCGCCCGAGGATCGGTTGGTTATGCTCTTGTACGAGCGCGATGGGCTCTCGACAGCCGAGATCGGGGAACTCATGGGTTGGTCTCGATCGAAGGTGAAGATTCGGCTGTTTCGAGCGCGTCGCGCTTTGGATAAACGGCTGCGCCGGATGGTGAGGATGGCGCGGCCGGCATCGGGCTCGAAGGCGCACGTCGACGAGCCGGGATCCCGACGATCTGAGTGAAGATGACGTGCCGAGACATTCGAAAGCGCATCCGGGCCTGGGCCCGGTCGGCTGGACCGGAGGGACTCCCCAGTGCTGAGCGGGAGGTGATTGTGAACCATCTCCTCCGTTGCGCCGCCTGCGAGGAGGAGATGCGCGTAATGGCCCTCAAGCGCGTGCTCTTGCAGGCGACGCGCGGTGCGGAGGCCGATCCCGATCCCGCTCTTTATGCGCGCGTGAGTGCACGGCTGCGGGAGTCATGGACCCGACCGGTCTTCTCCTTCTGGGAGGTGGTGCGAGCTACGGCTGCCAGCGTTGTTCTGGTGGGGGTGCTCGTCTTCCTGCTTCTCGTTGGAGTGAATGTCTACATCAACCGGATTGCGACTGAGCGTTGGGATTTCATCTCAGCGTTGATGGAGCGGAATCTCTCGGAGGCTGAGCGACTGGTCTTCGCAGGAGAGGAGGAGCTCAGTCCGGAGGGCGTCTTAACGGCTCTGGCGTCTGAGCTGCGAGAATCGAGATGACAATTCGCGACGGCTCATGGCGGGCCCGTTTGACGGTTTTGGGGGTTTTCGCGCTTGGGGTGGCGCTTGGGGCGCTGGCCATGGACCTTTATCAACAGAGCGTCCGGGGGCGCGGTCCCGTAGAGCCGCCCTCACGCCGGGAGAGCGCGCGCGAGCGGTATCTGCAATATCTCGTCAAGGAGCTGAAACTCACCCCCGAGCAGACGGAGCAGGTGCAGCGCATTCTCGACGAGACCCGACAAGAGTTTCTGCAGCTTCGTAACGAGATGCGCCCGCGATTCGAAGGGATCCGCCGTCGCTCGCGCGAGCGGCTCCGCGCTGTATTGACGCCGGAACAGCAGGCGAAGTTCGAGGAGCTGATGCGGCGCGAGGAACAAAGGCGCCATCGTCGAGAGAGGTGAGGGGAGTATGAAAATGACAACGCTATTGACGAAGAGAAGGATTGTGATCCTCGCTCTGGCCCTTCTGGTGGGTATTGGAGGGGTTCTCTCGCTGACGGTCTTCCGGCAGCGGGCGGCCGAGAGCGAATTCTTCACCACCCCGATTGATCGAGGACCTGTACGCAATGTGGTGAATGCGACGGGGACGGTCCAGGCGGTCGTGACGGTTCAAGTAGGGAGTCAAGTCTCCGGACAGATTCAAGCCTTGTATGCGGACTTCAATTCCGTCGTCAAGCGTGGTCAGCTTCTGGCGAAAATTGATCCGCGCAATTTCGAGGCGCAGCTTCTGAATGCGCGAGCGAATTTGGCGGCGGCCGAGGCGCGCGTGCGTACGGTGGAGGCCGAATTGAACACGCAGCGCGCAAATCTGGCGGCGGCCGAGGCAAATCTCGAGGCGGCGCGCGTCGCCATGGAGAACGCCACTCTCATCCTGCGCCGCTATACGGAGCTGGCGCAAGGGGGCGTGCTCGCGCAGAACGAATATGATACGGCCAAAGCCAATGCGGACTCGGCGCGGGCCCGATACAATCAGGCGCGCGCGGCCGTCGAGCAGGTGAAGGCGCAGATCCGTGCCACCGAGGCGCAACTGGAGCAGGCGAAGGCTCAAGTCGAGCAAGCGCGCGCGGAGGTCAATCGCGCTCAGGTCAATCTCGAGTATACGAACATCTACTCGCCGGTGGACGGCGTCGTCATCTCGCGCAACGTGGATGTCGGCCAGACCGTCGCCGCGAGCTTGCAAGCTCCCACGCTCTTTGTCATCGCCAACGATCTGACCAAGATGCAGGTCCATGCGAACGTGGACGAAGCCGACATTGGGAAGATCTCCGAGGCCGTGGATGTGCGCTTCACCGTGGATGCCTATCCCAACGAGACGTTCGTCGGCCGGATTCAGGAGATCCGCCTGAACCCACAGACCGTGCAGAATGTCGTGACCTACAGCGTGATCATCGCCGTGGAGAATCCGGACTTGAAGCTGAAGCCGGGGATGACGGCCAACATCACGATCACCGTGGACCAACGGGAGAATGTTGTGCGCGTCTCCAATGCGGCACTTCGCTACCTGCCGCCGGGCGTCACTCGGGAGAAGGTGATGGAGTTGCTGCGGCAGGGACGACCGCCCGAAGGGAGGCGGGCTGAAGCCCCACCAGCGGAGCGGGGAGCGCCTCCGGCTCGCAGCGAGCAAGCGGTGGGAGCGCGTGAGCCAGGTCGAAGGCCGGTCGAGATCTCCGGGCTCTCGCCCGAGGGAGCTGCCCTGATCCGGCAGCTTCGCGATCCGAATCTGACGTCGGAGGAGCGGCGCGCGCTTCTGGAGAAGCTGCGGGCGTTACCCGAGGCTGAGCAACAGAAGATTCGCGAAAGCTTCCAGAAATTCCGCGCCGAGGGGGGAGCGCCTCCGACGGCTCCTGCTCGACTGAGGGGATCGCGCGGCCCGGCTACAGCCGTGACGCTGGCGCCGGGACAGCTCTGGGACCCGACTGAAAAGCTGCGCTTTCCGGCACCGCGTGAGACCAGCCGCGTCCGTCCGGCGATCGTCTGGGTACTGAATGCCCAGAAAAAGCCTGAGCCTCGGCGTGTCTTTCTGGGCATTACTGATGGGGTTTATACGGAGGTCGTCTCTGGAGAGGTGAAAGAGGGGGATCTGGTCATCATCGGCGATACATCGCAGGCCCCTGCGCAACAGAGCGGTCCGCCCTCGCCCTTCGGTCGGCCTGTTGGTTTCGGCCCACCGCGGCCGGCGGGAGGAGGGATGCGCCGGTAAACGGGGGATAATCTCTGGCGCGAGGGACCCGCGAGGGTCCCTCTGACGATATGGGCAAGGAGGGAATCCCATTGGTCGAGATAATTCCGAGAGGTCTTCGACGTCGGGAAGATGAAAGCAGCGTGCGGCTGCCACCGTACGCGCCGAATCAGGTGATTCGCCTAGAGCGGGTGCACAAGGTATATAACACGGGCGAGGTGGAGGTCCACGCCCTGCGGGGGGTCTCGTTGGTGATCGAGCGCGGGGAGTTCGTGGCGATCATGGGGCCGTCCGGATCAGGGAAGTCCACGTTGATGAACATCCTGGGGTGCTTGGATCGGCCGACGCGGGGCCGCTATTTCTTAGAAGGGGTAGACGTCTCGACGCTTTCCAAGAACGAGCTCGCCGATATCCGCAATCGGCGCATCGGATTCGTCTTTCAGGCGTTCAACCTGGTGCCGCGCACATCGGCCTTGGAGAATGTCGAGCTGCCGCTGCTGTATGCCGGTTTGCCGGCCAGGGAGCGGCTGCGGCGCGCGCGCGAGGCGTTAGCGGCCGTCGGACTGGCGGATAAGGAGAAGAGCTTCCCCAATCAGCTCTCGGGCGGCCAGCAACAACGAGTGGCCATCGCTCGTGCCCTTGTCAATAACCCTTCTATCATCCTCGCCGATGAGCCGACCGGGAACCTCGACAGTCGGACGTCGGTCGAAGTGATGGAGATCTTCCAGCGGCTCAATCGAGAGCGGAACCTGACGATCATCATCGTCACGCACGAGCACGACATCGCGCAGTATGCGAAGCGTATCATTCTCTTCCGCGATGGACGAATTCGGCACGATGTGCCGGTTGAAGCTCCGCGCGAGGCGCGCGAGATTCTGGCGGGCCTGCCGCCGGAAGAAGAGGAGGCGGACGAGTATGAAGATCTGGGCTATCTTGAAAGTGGCCTTCCGGGCCTTGGGACGAAATAAGCTCCGCTCGACGCTCACGATGCTGGGCATCATCATCGGCGTCGGTGCGGTCATCGCCATGGTCTCCATCGGCCAGGGCGCCCAGGCGATGGTCAAGGATCAGATTCAGAGCATGGGGACCAACGTGATGTTCGTCTGGGCCGGCAGCCGAATGTGGGGAGGCGTGCGCTTAGGTGCCGGAGCCGCCGCCACGCTCACGGCCGAGGACGCTGAAGCGATCGAACGCGAGATCCCGCTTGTGGCGGCTGCTTCGCCGATTGTGCGCGCGTCGGCGCAAGTCGTCTTCGGGAATCAAAATTGGTTCACCTCGATTCAGGGGACGAATGAAAAGTTCCCGAAGATCCGGAACTGGCCTGTGCAGGAGGGGGAGTTCTTCAATGAGGGAGATGTGCGCGCGGCCGCCCGCGTCGTCGTGCTCGGCAAGACCGTCGTGGACAACCTCTTTCAGGGTCTCAATCCGATCGGTCAGACCATCCGCATTCGGAACCTCCCCTTTCGGGTGATCGGCGTTCTCGCTCCAAAAGGGCAGTCCATGATGGGGCAGGATCAGGACGATGTCATTGTCATGCCCTATACGACGGTGCAGAAGAAGCTGCTCGGGCAGCAGATCCTCTCGGTCAATGCCATCATGATCTCGTTTGTCACGCCGGCGGCGGCGATGGCGGGTGAGCAGCGGGTGGCCGAGCTACTGCGTCAGCGTCACAAGACGCCTCCGGGGCAGGACGACTTCATGGTCCGCAATATGACTGAGATTGCTGATGCGGCCGAGCAAACCAATCGCGTGATGACGCTCCTTTTGGGCAGCATCGCGGCTGTCTCGCTCATCGTCGGCGGCATCGGCATCATGAACATCATGCTCGTCTCGGTGACAGAGCGCACGCGCGAGATCGGCATTCGCATGGCGGTCGGTGCACGTCCCGGCCACATTCGGATGCAGTTTTTGACCGAATCGGTCGTCCTCTGTCTGATGGGGGGGATTGCGGGGCTCCTTTTGGGCGTCGGGCTCTCGGTGGGCATCTCGCGCGTGCTCGGCTGGCCGACGCTCATCTCCCCGCTTTCGATGGTCATCTCCTTCAGTTTCGCAGCTGCCGTGGGTGTCTTCTTCGGCTACTATCCGGCGCATAAAGCGGCGTCGCTCGATCCGATCGAGGCGCTGCGTTACGAGTAAGGGCCTCGTGACTGTGGACACCGCCGGGGAAGGGAAAAATGCGGGCTGTCGTGCAGCGTGTCGCGTGTGCGCGGGTGCGTGTTGGTGAGCGAACTGTGGGGGAGATCGGACCGGGGCTTCTGGTCTTGCTCGGCGTTGGTCGCGGGGATACAGAGGCCGACGCCGCGTATCTCGCCGAGAAGATCGTCCATCTGCGCATCTTCGAGGACAGTGAGGGGAAGATGAACCGCTCGCTCCTGGACGTTGGGGGGGAGATGCTCGTCGTTTCTCAATTCACACTCTACGGCGATTGCCGACGAGGTCGACGCCCCTCCTATTCCGAGGCCGCACCGCCGGAGCAGGCGCGGGCGCTCTACGAGTATTTTGTCGAGAGAGCTCGTCAGTATGGCCCGCGCGTGGAGACTGGGATCTTCCAAGAGATGATGGACGTCGAGTTGGTGAACGTCGGTCCTGTCACAGTGCTCCTGGATAGCCGCAAACAGTTTTGACGTCGCGCTCGGCTCACCCCGTTTCGCCCTCTGGGCGATGGTGTGCGCGCGAGAAGTGTTCGTGCACGATCCGCCACTGACCGTCCGTTCGGTGGAAGACATGTGTCCCGCGTCCATGGATCTCTCGGCGATGAGCGCCATCGCTCAGCGTGACCGTCCAATAAAAACTCACGACCGCTGTCTCCCCGAAGGTCTGAACGAGCGGCTCCGAAATCCGATATTCGATCCGCTCCGCCTGTCGGAGATAGTATTCGAATGTCTCGCGCAGCGCTTCCAGTCCGCTCACTCGCTCATGTCGCGTTGAGGAGAATCCCACGATCTCCGGAGAGAAGCTCGCGAGGGCGGCGGCGACGTCCCGACGGTTGAATGCTGCCGCCTGCTCCTCTTCGAGGCGAAGGAGTTCGCGCTCCAGATCGGCGTTGGTCATATCCTCCCTCCGTCGAGGATCTTCTTCCCGCGTCTTTTGTAACACAAAGGGAGGCGGGCGGGCAATCTCCGTTCACCCTTCGCTTCTCGATGCAAAGGTAGTACACTGAAGAGCTCCCCTGAAGGAGGGGCAACGCACTTGGTCGGGAGCTCATCCAACTGGGCTTGGATGATGATTCGGAACCGAAGGAGGGGATATGGCGCGAAAGACGCTCGATGAGCTGCTATTAGGGAAACCGCTCTCTGACGAATCTTCTGAAGGCGGGGCATCCGCCGCAGGGGGACACCACTTCCGATGGCTCCTTGTGGGGGCGTTTTTGATCCTCATCATTGTAGGAGCCATGCTCTATCTGATCTACGACCTGAGGACGACGACGCGGCAGTTGCGCGCTGAGCTGACCGAGGTCACTCGAGACGTGGAGGTGGCGCTCAAGCGCTTGGACGATGCCGACGCGCGCTATGCAAATTTGAAGGCGCGGTTTGAGGTCACGGCCGAACACCTCGGCATCACGGAGAGAGAACTGCAACGGGCGCGGGCGCTGGCCGCGGAGATCAAGCGGGAGCAGGAGCAGCGAGTGGCCGCCCTTCAAGCCGAGCTCGCGCGAAAAGCGGAGGCCGCGCAGCTTTCGGCCCTGCAGGAGGAGCACGCGCGTCGGATCGGTGCGATCACTGGAGAGATCACGACCGTCAAGGGCGATCTCTCGACCACACGCGAGGAGGTCGAGCGGACGAAGCAGGAGATCGGTGGCATTCAGCTCAAATTGAGCGAGTATGGCACGCTCATCGCCCGCAATCGCGAGGAGCTTCAAGAGCTGCGTCGGCGCGGTGAGCGCGAATACTTTGAGTTCGACATCACAAAGAAGAGCGGATGGCAGCAGGTCGCCGATATTCGTATTCGGGTGACCAAGACCGACGTCAAGAAGCAGAAGTTCAGCATCGCCCTCTACGTCGGCGATCGGCAGGTGGAGCGCAAGGATAATCTCATCAATACACCCATACAGTTTCGCGCCGAGCGCGGGACGTCGCCCTATGAGCTGGTCGTCAACGAGGTGAAGCCGGATCGTATCATCGGCTATCTGGCGATACCGAAGGATCGCGCGGCTGCCCTGCGTCCGACGATCACGCGATAGGTGGATCGGGATCACTCAGCGGGTCGAGGGATTGTCCCTGCTGGAAAGTACTCCGACCAGCGACGGTCCACACGACGCACGATATCCGCGCACATCTCCAGGGGGCGGGGATATCCTTCTTTCCACGTGGCGTCAAAAGCCATGCGTCCGCGATAAAGCGGTCGCGCTCCTACCAGGCGCATCTCTTCGCAGAGCAGGTCGCGTGCCGGATCGAAACGCGTGAAGATGCCCCACAGGAGCTGCTCGTCATCATCGAGTGGCACATCGGGACTGACAGCGATCAGAATCTTGATGGGGCCGAGAGCGGGAGCATGCAGCAGGTCCGCGAGCACGGCGCGCGCTTCGCGCTCGACACTGAGGACGAGCACTCCTCCCTCCAAGAGACGAAAGGCGCGAATGCGGGGATCGAGCGTACGCGGATCGGTCACGTCGGTGGGAGGAGGAGCGTTCTCGATGCGCTCGCCCGTTGCGTCGAGGATGAGTTTACCTCCCACGTGGGGGACGAAGGAGGTGAAGTCGAGCGTATCCAGCGGAGCTGTGGGCAGAAGCAGCATCCGCTCTTGCGGCTCGAAGCGGAACCACAGCTCGCGAAGCAGCGCGGAGAAGCTTCGGCAGTTCACATCCTCGCGGACGAGGATCATCACCTTCGTCAGGGCGAGCTGTCCGAGCCCGAGAAGCGCGAACGCCGTCTTGAGCGCTTCCTTCGGATGGCGTTCTCGGAGGGCGACCCCGAGCAGATTGTGAAAACCGGTTTCCGGAAATGCCCAGAGGTCCACGACGTTCGGATTCAGGAGTCGGGCCAGGGGACCGATTATCTCGGTCGCAGCGATGCCGAGATACTTGTCCTCTTGAGGCGGCTTGCCCACGACGGTGGCCGGGTAGATGGCCGCTCGACGGCGCGTGATTCGGTGAATGCAGAAGACGGGGAAGGGAGAGGCTTCGGAGTAATGACCGAAATGATCGCCAAAAGGTCCCTCCATCTCGCGCTCGTACGGGGGGACGATGCCTTCGAGGATGAACTCAGCGTGAGCGGGGACGAGCAAAGGGATCGTGCGGGCGCGAACCATGGGGATGGGCCGTCCGCGTAAAAATCCCGCGAAAGCGATCTCGTCAAAATCTTCCGGCAACGGGAGAATGGCCGAGAGCAAGAGTGCAGGATCACCGCCGAGGACAACGGCGGCCGGAAGCGGACGCCCTTCGCGTTCCGCCTCTGCGTAGTGAGCGCGTCCGCCCTTGAGGCTCTGCCAATGCATCCCCGTTCGATCGCGCCCGAATACGTGTAGGCGGTAGAGGCCCAGGTTCCGCCGATGCGTCTTCGGGTGTTCGGTGAGCACAAGTCCGAATGTGATGAAGCGTCCGCCGTCTTCCGGCCAGCACTTCAAGATCGGGAACTTCTCCAAGTCCGGTTCCTCGACGACCTGTTGCACGGGCGCTCGTCGGACTCGTCGAGGGCGCATAGTGAGCGCTCGACGCAGAAGCGCGCGCGAACGCCAGAGGCCGTGGAGCGTCGGGGGATTCAGGTGCTCGAGCGCATGAACGAGCTCTTGACCGATTTCGGCCGGAGGGCGCCCAAGTGCCCACTCGACGCGTTCGGAGGTCCCAAACAGGTTGATCACCAGAGGGAAGGCGGCGCCTTGGGGACGCTCGAACAGAAGCGCCGGGCCGTTCTCGCGGATGACGCGTTGCACAATCTCGGTCACTTCGAGCACCGGGTCCACTTCTGCACGAATGCGAACGAGCTGTCCGCGCCGCTCGAGGAAGGCGAGAAACGCTGACAAATCCTCGAATCGGCCCCCCATTCGATAACCCTTGTTCCGCGCGAACATCGGCTTCTCAAAGAATGTACAGGAGCCGACAGCTTTATGCAAAAGGTGCGCAGGCGAAGGACGGGAAGGAGAAAGAGTCGCGCGCTCGAGACCGAAGTCTCTTTACGACGCGCGGTGTTTGGCCTAGACTAAGGGCGCATGTCTGAGGACAAGTGCGAAAGCATCGCGATCAAGGAGGAGCGTATGATGTGGAGGCGGTGGATCGGAAGTGTGTTCGTCGGTATTCTCATTCTGTGGAACCCGCTGTGGGGATCTTCGCTTCGAGAGCGCCTGTCGCGGACTCAGGTCATCCCGGAGACGATCACCGTCGAGGGGAAGAAAGCGTACATCGTCCTCTTCACGGAGCCTCCTCTCGCCCAGTATGAAGGAGGGATTCGCGGACTAGCGGCGACGAGCCTGCGCGTCGCTCCCCAGAATCGGCGCGAGGGGAAGCTGAATGTGCAATCGCCGGCTTCGGCGAATTATCTGAGCTACCTCGAAGCACGACACAACACCTTCATCGAGCGGCTTCGGCAGCGCGTGCCCGAGGCAAAGTGGGGATATGCCTATCGGATCGTCGTGAACGGTCTGGCGGTGATGATCCCCGAAGATCAGGTGGAGGAGGTCGCCCGTTGGCCCGAGGTGGCGCGTCTGGCTCCGATTCGATTGAATCGCTTGTTTGTGGGCCCGGTCGTCCCGCCTCCGCTCGATGTGAGCAATCCTTTGATGGGAGTGCCGGCGCTCTGGGAAGCCGTAGGGGGACCGGAGAATGCCGGGCGGGGCATCAAGATCGGGATCATTGACAGCGGCGTGGATTTCAGCAATCCCATGTTTCACGATCCGACGCTTGTGCCTCCGCCCGGGTTTCCCCGAGGGGATCTCACGCTCGCCAATAGCAAGGTGATCGTCGCCAAGGTGATCCCTTCGCTCCAGGACCTCAACAACAAGAACATCAATCCGGGGCACTTCACGGCTCAAGATTTGGTCGGGCATGGGACGCATGTGGCGGCCGCAGCGGCGGGAAATTTCGTGGACCTGCGCGGAACGCCGGGAGCGCGACCGGTGACGCTGAGCGGCGTGGCGCCCAAGGCGTTTATTGGAAGCTATCGGGTCTTCGCACCGAACGCGGCAACCGATAACGTCGTCAAGGCGATCGAGGAAGCCGTTGCCGATGGGATGGACGTCATCAACATCAGCTTCGGCAGCATCTCGTTTGGTCCGACCGAGGAGCCGGATCCGCAGGTCGAGGCCGTTGAGAATGCTGTCGCCGCGGGCGTCATTGTCTGCGTCGCTGCGGGTAATTTCGGGCCGGAGCGCGCGTCCATCTCCTCGCCAGGGACAGCGCCGAGCGCCATCACCGTCGGCGCTGTGACGAATGCCCATGACGGCTTCACGCCCGGACAGCTTCGCGTCGTACAGGTGACATCGCCAGAGCCTCCTGCGAACTTCGTGCGGATTGTGGGCGTACGCGCCAATCGGTTCCCGGAGTCGCTTGTGGTCTCGGTGGTAGATGCGGATCTTTTGGATAATGGGCGATTGGATGGAGGGGGGTATGGGTGTAACCCGCTTCCGTCGGCGCTCGTCCGAGGTCGCGCGCTTCTGGTTCAGCGCGGCAACTGCCTGATCCTCACGAAGGCCTTTAATGCATGGCTGAGTGGAGCCGAAGCGCTCCTCATCTATAATAGCCAGGAAGCAGGCGACGTGCTCGATGCGATCCCGTTGGCGGGACAGTTCCTGCCCACGCTCTTTCTGCCTCGCTCCAGCGGTCTCGCTTTGAAGAACCTTGTGGCGACAAATGCGACCGACGGGAGGGAGACGATCATTGCGTTGACGCCGGCGAGCGAGCCGCTGGTCTTCGAACGACGGCCATATGTGCTGCTGGAGCAGAGTTCGCGAGGACCGACGCCGACGCGCTTGCTGCTCATTAAACCTGATCTGGTGGCGATCGGCGGTGGTAGCTATGGCCCCGCCCAGGATGACGATCCTCGTGGGGAGAATCGGTTCCCCCGTCCGGATCCGGGATCGCTGCAGCCGACGCTGTATGATCCGAGCGGTTATGTCTTCACTTCCGGCACGAGCTTTGCCACACCTCGTGTGGCGGGAGCAGCGGCCTTGCTCAAGCAACTCCATCCGGACTGGTCGCCGGCGGACATCAAAGCGGCTTTGATGACGACGGCAGCGCGTCCGACAGGTCCGAGCGAAGTGGGATTGGCGCGCATCATGGATCGAGGGGCGGGGATCGTGGATTTGGAAGCAGCGCGGCGTGTTCTCGCGCTCGTAGACCCGCCGAGCCATAGCTTCGGCTCGGTCATCGTCGGGACGCCGACGACGCTCATCCGCGAGTTCACGATCAAGAACCGCTCTCGCTCGGCAACCGTCTACACAATCCAAGCGGCGCTGGTGCCACCAGCTCCGTCGTTCCTGAAAGTTGACGTCTCACCGGCGCAGCTCACGGTGCCGAGCGGGGGAACGGGCACATTCATGCTGAAGCTCACCATTGACGCCGGCTCGATCACCAGTCGGATTGACAGCGAGGGATTTGTGCTCGTCGCGGATGGCGAGCAGACCACGCCGCGGCCTCTCTACATCCCGTTCTGGATTCGGACAGCTCCTCGCTGATGTCAGGGACGCTCTCAGCATGGAGTCGCATCGGGTTATTTCGAACGCCGATCGAGAGGCTCCTCGCAGCCGGAGAGGATCTTCCAGGAGAGCCTCTCGTCGCGCACGCGGTCGTGCCGAGCTTCTGCTGCTGGGGCTATGGCTTGGCATCCCGCTGTTCTCCGCGCCTAACGCGCCACGCTTCTCCGAAGCTGAGAAGGAGCGCCTCGACAGGAGGGGGGCGAGCAGACAGACGCTCGACGCGCGCCGCGCTCCGGAATCGCGGCCTCTGGACATTGAGCACTACACGCTGCGGCTCACGATCTTTCCAGAAGCCCGTCACATCGTTGGTCAGGTGACGATTCGTGGCCGGGCGACGGTAGCGGTGGAGAGTGTCTCCGTTGATCTCAGCACCGCCCTCACTGTCAAGCGCGTGCTGTGGGAGGGTGCCCCGATACCTTTCCTTCACGCGCAGGATCGTGTGAGCGTCGCGCTCCCATTGGCAGCGGGTCAGCCATTCACCATCGTGATCGAATACAGCGGGCAGCCGATCCTCTTCGGACGCTTTCCCAGCGGAATGTTCTTCGCCCAGCATTCGGGGTTCCCTGTTGTCGCCACGCTCAGCGAGCCTCATGGTGCGCCCGCTTGGTGGCCGTGCGTGGACGATCCGGCCGACAAAGCTACGGCGGACATCGAGGTCACTGTTCCTCCGGGATACGTCGTGGCGTCCAATGGGCTTCTGGACGATGTGCGCACGCATCCCGATGGTTGGCGCACCTATGTGTGGCGAGAGCGATACCCGATCGCCACGTATCTCATCTCGATCACAGCTACGAACTTCGTCGAATTCTCCGACGTGTATCAAGCGCGCGATGGGACGACGATGCCTCTGCTCTACTACGTCTATCCGGAGCACGTAGACCGGGCGCGACGCGCTTTCCCGATCACGCGCGATGCCTTGCGCGTCTTCGCCGAGTTGTTCGGCGAGTATCCGTTCCTCGCCGAGAAATATGGCATGGCCGAATTCCCTTGGGGTGGAGCGATGGAGCATCAGACGATGACGAGCATCGGATCCTCGGCGCTCACCTCCGTGGATACGATCGTGCATGAAGCGGCCCACCAGTGGTGGGGGAACATGGTGACGCTGCGAACCTGGCATGACATCTGGTTGAACGAAGGCTTCGCCACTTACAGTGAGATCCTCTTTCGCGAGCGGATGTTCGGGGCCGATCCCGGTAAGCTCTTGCGCGATCGGGACGATGGACGTGCCTCAGGGCGGTTGCGGGGGACTGTGTACGCCGAGAATGCGAGGGATCCGTTCGACGATATTCCCGCCATCTATGTGAAGGGTGCGTGGGTCGTGCATATGCTCCGGTATCTGCTGGGCGACGAACGGTTCTTCGCCGCTCTGCGGGAATATGGGCGGCGTTTCGCCTACGCTAATGCGAGCACGGACGACCTCCAGAACGTCTTCTCGGAGTTTTACGGAGAGTCGCTTCTGTGGTTCTTCGAGCAGTGGATCTACGCGCCGATGCGTCCGATCTATGCGTTCGCGTGGTCGGTGGAGCCCGAGGGAGGGGGATATCGGCTTCGCCTGCGGCTGCGACAACAGCAGACGCATCTCGTCCCGAGGCGGGACTCGACGCTCCCGCCCATCTACATCATGCCGGTGGAGCTCACCCTCCGGTATGCCGATGGGACGTCTGAGGTGAAGCGCGTGTGGAATCGGGCCCGCGAGCAAGAGTTCACGTTTCTCTTGGAACGACCACCTGTGAGCGTCACTTTCGATGCACGCGGATGGATCTTGAAGGAGGTGCGCAGCGAGGCGCTCGGATTGGCGCCGAGTCGTCGGCCGTCGGGAGAATACCGGCGCATGAGCGTCCCGGGCGGGAGTCCGAGCTTTAGCCGCGCGAAGGAGCACCGGTGAAGGGAGATGCCTTGACAAAACATGAAAGATCCCGATATACTCACGCGCGCTTTTCGCGGAGATCGCAGCGAGGGGGGGTGAGTTCGAATGGCCATGCTGGAGACACCGGCCGAAGAGCTTCGGCTGAAGCGCTATCACCTGTTGGTCCTTTTGTATTTCTTGGGTCTCTTTCTGGCGCAATATTCGGTGGCGTATCGCTATGCGGGGGCCTTTCCCGCCGAATGGCGGGGACTCTTTTTGATGACAGTCGTTATGTTTTTCCTCTTCCAGGCCCTCTTCATGACGGCGGTTGTCCCCTTGGGCATGTTGTTTATCTACTGCTGGCTCTATCTGATTGACATCAAGGCGCGGGCGCGCAGTCTCTATTCGATCGTCGTCGTGTCGCTGCTGCCGTTTCTCATCCTGCTGGCGGCGATCCTCATTTACACGGTATTCCTCATGGACGTGCGAGTACCGCCGACGGCGGACATCGAGAAGCTCGGGGAGCTGATTCGGGCCGATCTGATGAGCAAGCCCTTTCCCGCTCGGAAGTTGGGCATGGCGGCGTCGGTCGCGAGTGCCCTCATCTGCGCGCATCAGATTCGAAAGCGGCTCGCCTTGCGCGAGCTTCTCCGGCAACGGGTGCAGGGGGGACCGATGTGGTTGCAGAGTGTGGCCCAGCGCATGGATTTGAGCGTGATCGTCGCGCTGCTCATTCCGTTGACGTTCGCCGGATCGCTCTATCTCTTCAATCGAATGGGGAGCGCGATCGCCGGGAATTTCTGGGAGAAGTTGAACCTGCCGATACCGCCGCCGCAGTGAGGATGGAGGATCTCCGACGGTCGCAGAGGCCTCGTATGACCTTCTCGTTCCCGAGTGCCGAATGGGCGCAGGCTTTCCGCGAGCAGATCAACGCGAGTGCCGCTTATCGGGAATCGGCCGCCGATTGGCAAGGGGGGCCGATCTGCTTCGTCATCCGCGCGGGTGAGGAGAAGATGTACCTCTGGCTTGATCTCCATCAGGGGGAGTGTCGCGCGGCGGAGCTGGTGGCGCCGCATCAAGGGGAACAGGCATCGTTTCTCATCTCAGCAGAGTATGAGGCGTGGAAACGGATCTTGCAGGGACAGCTCGATCCGGTGCAGGCGATCTGGATGGGGAAGGTGAAGGTTCGAGGTGATCTCTCCCTTTTGCTGCGCTATATGCGGGCTGCTCGGGAGCTGCTCGCCTGCGCTGTGCGCGTACCCACGCGGTTCAGAGACGAACTGTGAGGGATCAGGGTGGTCCCGAAAGGGAGCTCAACACGCGTGAGGGAGGGAATGCAGACGGCCGAACGGCTCCGAGCCCATGTTCAAAGTGTTCGAGCGCGGACGCTCTCGGTGCTCCGGCATATTCCGCATGATCGGATGACGTGGAGGCCGGTCGAGGGAGCACTCACGCTGGGGCAGCTCGTACGCCATCTGGCTCACGCGGAGATGATGTGGCAGGAAGTGGTGAAGGGCCATTGGGACCTGAAGCGCTTCCTCGCCATGCGCCGCAATGTAGACTTGATTGAGGCGACTGGTCCCGTCGAGAATCTCATGGCCGAGCTGACGCTGCTGGAGGTGACGCATCGTGAGACGTTGGAGCTGCTGGCGACTCTCACGGATGACGATCTCGCTCGCCCGATGGATGGACTGGCGGGGCGTGTGACGCTCTACGATGTGATTCTCGGTCTCTGCGAGCATGAAGCGCATCATCGGGGGCAGATTCTCGCCTATCTCCGAATGCTCGGCGTCGAGCCTCCGTCCCCGTGGGGGTTCTGAGTCGTTGCGCCTGCGCTGACGGCGTGGAATTCCGCACGCAGTACCGTCGCTCTTGTCCTCCTTGAGCTGAAAGCGGTATAAGATAAGGAGGTCATCGAGGGGGGGGACTATGTTCACACCACCTCTGGAAGAAGAACGGGAGGAGCGACGGAGACGATGGATGGTCTTGCTGGTCACCGGCGTCGGTTTCGCGCTCCTGGTGGGGCTGGTTCTCTACTGGAGCGCCTCGCGTCCGGCCTCGGAATCGGGGGGGACGGCAGGAGCGGCGCTCACCGGATTCGTCTTGATGGGCTCTCCGGAATTCGAAGCCTATCGTCGGTTTGTCACCGTTGAAGATCAGGAAGCCACGCAGGCGCAGAATCTCATTGGACAGAAGCAGGTCGTCGTCTACGGGTTGCTCGCCAATCGCGGTGCGCGCAGGCTCACGGGCGTGCAGGTTCGCGCTATCGTCTATGATATGGAGAATCGGCCCGTCGCGGAGCGCGTGGCCTTTCCGATCCCTCGTCGGCGGCCGAGCTTGGGACCGAACGAATCCATGGTCATTCAAGTCAACGTGGATAATGTCCCGCCGAAAGCCGAACTCGCGAGGTTCGAGATCGTCGTGGAGGGTCTGAGGTTCCAATGATCGGTTCCCTCGCGGGGGGTGACCGCGCCTCTGTCGTGCGAACCTCCGTTCGCCTCCTCGTCGTGAGCAGGAGGGGGGCATGAAGAAGGCGTTGGCTTTTCATTATGGGGTCATAAGCGTCTTGGTAGGGTGTGCCTTTGCGTTTCCGATCGAGAGCCAGCGGAAGCCTGCAGCGCCGTCGGCGCGTCGGGCTCCGGGCCTCTACGCTATCTTCGAGACGAGCATGGGGCGGATCGTGTGTCGGCTCTTCGAACAAGAAGCGCCCAAGGCTGTCGCCAACTTCGTGGGTCTGGCCGAAGGGACCAAGGAGCATCTCTCGCCCATAACTGGGCGGAAGATCAAGAAGCGGTTTTATGACGGTCTGATGTTCCATCGCGTGATCCCGAACTTCATCATTCAATCGGGCGATCCGACGGCGACTGGCCGCTATACGCCGGGATACACCTTCGAGGATGAGATCCGCCCGAATCTGAAATTCGATAAGCCGGGACGCTTAGCCATGGCCAATCGTGGGCCGAACACCAACGGGAGTCAGTTCTTCATCACAGTAGCTGCGGCGCCGCACCTGAACGGCAAGCACACGATCTTCGGTGAAGTCGTCGAAGGATTGAATGTAGTCCGGCGGATCGCCAGCGTCCCGCGCGATGCGACGGACAAGCCGATTCGTCCTGTGCTCATCCAGAAGGTGATCATCGAGCGAGTAAAGTGAGCGGGCACGAGCTCCTCAAGCGGGGGTGTGACTAATGGGCTTGTGCCCCGTTGGGGGAACGTCGCCTGCTCCCCATGTTTGCCGAATCCATGGCGAAGGAGGTGAAGCAGCAGCGCGCGGCTCTCCGAGGGAGCGCGCGCTCGCCGCGAGCGTATGCGATTCTCCAAGCTTGTCGAATACTTCGAGCAGCTGGAGGCGACGACCAAACGGCTGGAGATGTTCGACATCTTAAGCGCGTTGTTTCGCGAAGTGGGGGCCGAAGAGATCGCTCCGGTCGTCTACCTCTTGGAGGAGCAGTTGGCGCCTCCCTTTCGGGGCATTGAGATTGGGATGGCCGAGAAGCTCGTGCTGCGCGCCATTGCGAAAGCTACGGATGTTGAGGAATCGCGCGTGGCGGCGCTCTACAAGAAGCTGGGCGATCCAGGGTTGGTCGTCGAGCGGCTGCTCGAGAAGAAAGAACCCACTGCGCGCGGGCGGCTCACGGTCGTCTCCGTGTACACCCGATTGATGGAGATCGCTGAGCAAAGTGGCGAGGGGAGTGTCGAGCGCAAGATTCAGAAGCTCAGCGATCTGCTCGCCGAATGTTCGCCCAAGGAGGCGCGCTATGTGGCGCGATTCGTCATGGGACGACTGCGTCTGGGGATCGGTGATCCCACCATCCTGGATGCGCTCTCGACGGCAGTGGCCGGAGATCGGAGCTTGAGGCCGGAGCTGGAGCGCGCCTATAACCTCTGCTCCGACCTTGGATTGGTCGCGCAAACGCTGCGCGAGCGCGGCCTGGAGGGGATTCGCACGTTTCGGGTCCAGGTCGGCCACCCGATTCGCATGGCTTTGGCCGAGCGCCTGCCGACAGCCGAAGAGATCATCCGTCGGCTCGGGAAGTGTGCCCTGGAGGTGAAGATTGACGGCTTCCGCTGCCAGGTCCATAAGCAGGGTGATGTCGTCGAGATCTTCTCCCGAAATCTCGAGCGCACGACGCCGATGTTCCCGGACATCGTCGAAGGCGTACGGCGACAGGTGGCCGCGCGCGAGGCGATCTTCGAAGGCGAGGCCGTCGCCGTCAATGAAGAGACGGGCGAGATCTATCCCTTCCAAGTCACTGTTCAACGCAAGCGCAAGCACGGGGTCGCGGAGATGGCTCGGGAATATCCGTTGGTCCTCTATGCCTTCGATCTCCTCTACTGCGACGGTACGGACTACACGCCCGAGCCGTACGAAGTGCGGCGGCGCGCCCTGGAACGGCTGATTCGTCCGGGCGATCGGCTGAAGCTCGCCGAGATGATCCTCACCGACGATCCCAAGGCTGTAGAGCGGTTCTTCGAACAGAGCATTGAGCGAGGACTAGAGGGGATTGTCGCCAAGCGGTTGGATGCGCCCTATCAGGCCGGTGCACGCGGCTTCCACTGGATCAAGCTCAAGCGTTCGTACAAGGGCGAGCTGAGCGATACGATAGATGTCGTCCTGGTCGGATATTTCCAGGGACGGGGAGCGCGAGCGCGGTTGGGCATCGGCGCATTGCTCGGAGCTGTGTACGATGAGGTGAGCGATACGTTCAAGACGGTTGCGAAGATCGGAAGTGGGCTGAGCGAAGAGGAGTGGAGGCGAATCCGAGAACTGCTTGAAAGTGTGAGCGTGCCCCATCGTCCGGCGCGCGTGGATTCGCTCATTGAGCCCGATGTTTGGGTTGAGCCGCGATATGTCGTGACGGTGCTGGCCGACGAGATCACGAAGTCGCCGGTTCACACCTGTGGCAAGCGCGATGACGAACCGGGCTATGCGCTGCGCTTCCCTCGGGTTGTCGGATGGATTCGGGAGGACAAGCGACCGGAGGACGCGAACACGGTTCAAGAGATCCTGCGGATGTACGAGATGCAAAGGAGGGTGAAGCTCGCCGGATGAAGGGGCATGGGCGATCTCAGGAGCACAAAGGGCTCGATCGCGCGAGGACGCTTTACCTCTGCGGGTGAGCGGCGAAGGTGTATCCCTCTTTGGCACGTCCAGCGACAGGCATTCGTCGTGTACTCTCACCGACCGCACGGCGATGGGGAGTGGTCTTTCTGACAGGCGCGGCGATTGCGCTGGCGCCGATTCCCGAAGGGATCGCGCGCGCCTCTTGGCATCTGCTGGCGATCTTCTTGGCCACGATCGTAGGGTTGATCGTGCAACCGCTGCCAGGCGGGGCTATGGTGCTTCTGGGTGTGCTGGCGTTAGCCGTCACTGGGACGATGCCCGTTGGTGAGGCGCTCTCCGGATATGCCGATCCCGTCGTTTGGCTCGTCCTGGCCGCCTTCTTCTTCGCGCGGGGAATGATCAAGACGGGACTCGGGCGGCGCATCGCTCTTCTCTTCATTCGTACTGTGGGGCAGCATGCGCTCGGCGTGGGATATGCGCTGGCGGCCACGGATCTTGTCTTGGCGACGATCATCCCGTCAAACGGCGCACGGTGCGGTGGGATCCTCTTTCCGATCGCACGGAGCCTGGCCGAAGCGTACGAATCGCGGCCCGGGGAGTCGGCGCGCCGATTAGGGGCTTTCCTCATGATCCTCATATACCAGTGCGAAGTCGTGGTGTGCGCGATGTTTCTGACCGGGCAGGCGTCGAATCCCTTGATGGCGAAGTTCGCCGAGCAGGTCGCGGGCGTCTCGCTTTCGTATGCGCGCTGGGCACTAGGGGCGATCGTGCCGGGAGCGCTCTCGTTCGCGCTCATCCCGCTGCTTGTGTATCGGCTGTTTCCGCCAGAGCAGCGGCGCACGCCTGAAGCACCGGCTCTCGCTCGCGCGGAGCTGCGGCGCATGGGGCCGATGTCGCGCTCGGAGAAATTGATGCTCGCCGTCTTCCTCCTCGTGGCTGCCTTGTGGATGACGATGGGCTGGCACGGACTCCACTATGCTGTGATCGCTTTGTTGGGAATCGCGCTTTTGCTCATCGGCGGTGTGTTGACGTGGGAAGACATCATCTCCGAACGTGGAGCGTGGGATGTCTTCCTCTGGTACGGAGGGCTGGTCCGCATGGGAGGGGCACTGGGCGAGACCGATCTCACGCGGCGCTTCGCCGAAGCGGCAGCGGCGGCGACGGCCGGATGGAGCTGGTGGGGAGCACTGCTCCTTCTGGCGCTCGTCTACTTTTACGCGCATTACGGGTTTGCGAGTATCACGGCGCATGCGACCGCTCTCTACATCCCATTCCTCGTCGTCGCGCTCGCGGCGGGAGCACCGCCTTTTCTGGCCGCGCCTCTGCTTGCTTATCTCTCGAACCTGATGGCTGGGCTGACGCACTACGGGACGACGCCGGCGCCCATTTACTTCGGCGCTGGATACGTCGCGCAAGCGACATGGTGGCGGCTCGGTCTGATCGCCTCTTGGGTCAATCTGGCGATTTGGCTCGGGATTGGGACGATGTGGTGGAAACTGCTCGGCTGGTGGTGAGTGCGGCGTGCGATCGGCCAGTGCGCGGATGAGGTTCAGACTCGCGACGCCTCTCAAGGAAGGTGCGACGGATGGACACGATCACGCATGGATTGATCACACGGCTCTTCGCGAAAGCGGCAGTGCCAAACCCGCGCGAGCAGGGTCTCGTTTGGGTCGCGACCTTCTGCAGCGTGCTGCCGGATGTGGATCTCCTCTATCGCACGGGTGATCCGCTGGCCGTTTTGCAGAACCATAGGGGGTTCACGCATTCGCTTCTTGGAGCCGTTCTGCTCGGCTTCCCCGTAGCAGCGCTCGCACATCGTCGAATCCCGCACGCTCTCTTGAAGCGATGGCGCACCCGCCAACCGGCATCGCGGGCTGCAGAAAATCGCGTGGTTGTCGGCGACCCCCCTGAGGCGGCATTCGAGGATGTGAGGCCCGGATTCTGGGCGTTCTATCTGGCGAGCGTTCTGGGAATCAGTTCGCACATCTTCTTCGATGTGGTGACGTCGTATGGGACGATGCTGCTGCAACCGTTCTCGGATCGGCGGTTCAGCCTCGATCTTTGGTTCATCCTTGACCCGTACGTGTGGCTGATTCTCGGCGTCCCTTGGCTCCTGCGGCGCGCGTTCGGAGGAGAGAAAGATCGAGTGCGAGGGGGAGGACGGGAGTATCGCATCGGTGCACTGCTTCTTGTGGGATATATATTGCTCGCTGCTTGGGTGCAGGTGACGGCGCTTCGACGGTTGGAGGCGTGGGCGAAAGCGCAGAGTATTCCGGCCGCGACGATCGGGGCGATCCCCGTTGCCTTCTCACCCCTTCATCGAAAGGGTATCGTCATGGCGCCCGATCGCGTCTACGATATCCCGGTGTGCGTCGTATCCGCCGATGTCGGGCCGATGGCGGAGCATCCTTCTCCGTTTCGCTCCGATGATCCGTTCATCGCGAGAGCGTGGGCGACTCCTGAAGGGAAGCGCTATCGCTGGTTCGCACGCTTTCCACTGGCCATGCGCCAGGAGGACGGCAGGCGACAGCGCGTCATCCTCTCGGATCTGCGATTCCAAGGACGATGGGAGGATCTGGGAATCGTGGGGCGAGCGGTGGCGCGCGTTCTCTTGTGGCGTTGGCCTGATCTGATGGATCAGAAGCGACAGGCTCTGGAGGTCGTCTTCGATGCCGAAGGGCGAGTCGAGAGCGTCCGGTTCTTGCGCTGAGGAGGATCCAATGTCCGACGAGCTATCGTCCATCTCGATGAGGGAGGAGACCGGAGCACACGTGCGCCGGGGGAGGCCGATCGCGTACAAGATCAAGGTCAGACCCGAAGATTTTCAGGTCACGGAGATTGCCGATCTCACTCCTTCTGATCGGGGGCGTTATCGCCTCTATCGGTTGACCAAGGCGGGATGGAACACGACCGATCTCCTGCGGCGATTGGCGCGACGATTCGGCCTTCCCTATGAGGCATTCTCCTATGGAGGACGAAAGGATCGTCACGCCCTCACGACGCAGTATATCACGATTCGCGATGCGCGCGATCTCTCGCTCGCCGAACCGGCGTTCTCGCTTCATGCCCTCGGCTGGGTGGATGAACCCATGACGCCCGAATTCATCCGAGGCAACGACTTCCGCATTACGCTCCGGGCGGTGCGGGCTGAGGAGGTCGCTCATCTGGAGCACAATGTGCACACTGTACGAGAATATGGCCTGCCGAATTACTTCGATGATCAGCGCTTTGGCTCTTACGATCGGCGGCGCGGTTTCATCGCTGAG
>Ga0197142_1000033_pt1 | contig 114412 bp, 107 predicted proteins | sample GBS60_MetaG_FD_148614 | JGI IMG/M metagenome (GOLD analysis project Ga0197142, IMG submission 148614) | Sediment microbial communities from Great Boiling Springs, Gerlach, Nevada, United States - GBS 60_MetaG | ecosystem: Environmental > Aquatic > Thermal springs > Hot (42-90C) > Sediment... | reverse complement strand
TTGCGTTGGAGCAAAATTATCCGAATCCGTTTAATCCCACGACGGTGATTGGGTATCAACTGCCTGTGGCGAGTGAGGTATCGCTGAAAGTGTATGATGTGTTGGGCAGAGAGGTAATGACGCTGGTCAATGGGAAGCAAGAGGCGGGGGTGTATAACTTCACGCTGAATGCGACTGGGCTTGCGAGTGGCATTTACTTTTATCGGTTGCAGGCGGGGAATTTTGTGCAAACGAAGAAGATGATGTTGGTGAAGTGAGAGGTTGAAGGTTAGAGGTTAGTAGGGGCGGATTCCAAATCCGCCCTTTTGTTTTGACCTCACCCTGTTTCGGCTTTCGCCGAAACATCCCTCTCCTTTGCAAGGAGAGGGACGTCGCGTAGCGACAGGGTGAGGTTACAGGTTGACGCTCGGTTGCGCCGGTTCGTGTAATATCACTTCGCCATTTTTGAAACTCGAGCAAACAACTCCTCAATGTCTGCTTCGGTTTGATACAGCCCAAAGCCAAAGCGCAGGCGTGTGCCGCGTCGGTCAATCACGACATCGTGTTTGAGCAAGTCGGACTCAATCGTTTCGGCGTTGGGAACATCAAACGTGAGAAAATGCCCCCGCGATTCAATCTCTATGCTTGGGATAAGATGTTTTACGGATAGGCTCTTCAACGACACTTCGGAAAGTTTATTCAGGAAACATCGCTGCAATGCCTTCACATGTGCATGAATTTCTGCAACGGAAAGTTTTTGCGATTCCAACCAATCGCCGACGGCGTTCCAGCGATACAAGCCACTGGGGTCGAAGGTCGCGCCGAAAAATCGAAAGCCGTCGTTGCTGTAATTCACTTCGTTGGACTTGCGATTGGCGAGATTGCCAAACTCGGCATACCAGCCTGTGTTTATTGGTCGATGTTGGCTGTTTTTCGGCACACAAAGAAAACACACGCCTTCGCCCGCTTGCGCATACTTGTATCCGCCTGAAAGGTAAAACGCACGCGCTTCAATCGGTTTCATTGAAAAGGGAATCGCACAAAAACTGTGGTAGCCATCAATCACAATGAGCGTTTCCTCTGATTTCACTTCGGAAACAATCTCTTCCAATCCTTCCACCACAAAGCCTGAATTGAAAAAAACATGGCTGAAAAACACAAGGTCGTAAGTTGTGCGGCGAAGTTCCTCAATGAAGCGTGCTTCAAAGGTTTCAAATGGCTCAACGGCAACGCGGGTTACAAGCACTTGTCCGCTTTCTTCAAGGCGCGACATCTGACGCGAGAAACTATAAAACTCGCTATCGGTAGTCAGCACGCGAATCGGCGAGCGTTCAATGCATGAAAGCAAGCGCACCACAAATTCATGCGTATTTGGCGCAAAGGCAATTTGTTCAGGAAACGAAAGGTCAATGAGCCGCGCAATGTGGCGTTGCGCTTTGGGAATCACTTCTGAAAAAATGTGTGTCCATTTTTTATCGGCAAGTCGCGCCGAATCGTCCCAGTAGTGAAGATGAGCATCGCGAGTAACATTGAGCCAATAGTGGTGGCTGTGTGCGGCGAAGTGCAGTCGTTTCGGATTGGCGGAAAGAAAGTTTGAGTAGTGCGATTGATACATGTCAGAAGAAATTTATATTCCTGAAATCAATTCAAACGGAGTTACGACTATGAAATATACGCCCGCGTCGCGCACACAGAATTACAAATACGCCATTCGCAACATCGTTGTTGAAGCCAAGAAAATTGAAGCGCAAGGCAAAAAGGTTACTTATCTCAACATCGGCGACCCTGCGCTCTACGGCTTTCAGCCGCCGCAGGAATTGATTGAAGCCAATATCAAAGCCATGCGTGATGGTTATTCGGGTTATTCGCCCTCCGCAGGGATTCAAGCCGCACGCGAAGCCGTTGCCGAAGAAGCCTTGCGAAGAAACATTCGCACAACGGCTGATGATGTGATTTTCACCTACGGTGCGTCCGAAGCCGCCGACATTGTTTTTACTGCCGTCCTCGAACCCGGCGATGAAGTGCTTGTGCCAAGTCCGGGCTATCCGCTTTACACAGCAATCGCCACGAAAATCGGCGCGAAGGAAATCAAGTATCGGCAAAATCCCAACAACAACTGGCAACCCGATGTTGATGAACTGAAATCGCTCATCACATCGCGCACGAAAATTTTGGTGATTATCAATCCGAACAATCCGACCGGCGCGCTTTACACGAAAGAAACACTTGCCGCCATGCTTGATGTGGCAAGGCAAAACGGCTTGATTGTGATTGCCGACGAAGTCTATCACAAATTGATTTACGAAGGCACACACACGCCAATGGGTAGTTTAGCCGGCGACGATTTGCCTGTGGTTACATTGGAATCGCTCTCAAAAAATTACCTTGCGCCCGGTTGGCGATTAGGATGGATGACGGTTACAAATGCTTCCCTGATGCCCGAAGTGATGGGCGCGATTCGCAAGTTGGCTGATGCACGGCTCTGCGCGCCGATGTCGCCACAGCACGCCATTCCCGCCGCGATGAACTTGCCCAAATCCTACCTCGACAACACAATAGCGCGACTTCGCGCACAACGCGATACCACTTACTCAATGCTCAACGCCATCGAAGGCATTACTTGCAATAAGCCCGAAGGCGCGTTCTACGCTATGGCACAAGTGAATTTGCACAACGGCGAACTTGGCACAGACGAAGACTTTGTATTGGGATTGCTTCGCGAAAAAGGTGTGCTGTTCGTTCACGGCTCTGGCTTCGGCACAAACGCAAGCGATGGCTTTTTCCGCATTGTCTTTTTGCTTGATGTGGAAACGCTCAAAGATGTCTATGCCCGTGTTGCCGATTTCACCGCAAGTTTCTTCGAGCGCAAACTCTCGCTTGCCAAATAAGCCTGAATATCGGCTTATGCTCATCACAAATCGCAAGCGTGCCGTGTTGCCGTTGGAAGCGTTGGTTGAGCAAGCGTGCGAGGCAGGCGTAAGGTTGGTGCAAGTGCGCGAAAAGGATTTAGACGGAAAGCCATTCTTTCACCTTGCGCAATCGCTTCGTGCAGTTACATCACGCCACAGCGCAAAACTGTTGGTCAATAGCCGATTAGACATTGCCCTCGCCATTGATGCTGATGGCTTGCACTTGTCGGAACACGCGCTTCCTGTTCAAACGGTCAAGCGATTTTTTAGCAACCTTGTTGGGCGGAGCGTTCATAGCGTTGACGGCGCAAAAGAAGCCGAAGCAAGCGGCGCAGAGTATCTCCTCTTTGGACACATTTTTGAGACCGCCTCAAAGGAGAGCGAGCCGCGCGGATTAAACGCGCTTCAAGCCGTCTGCCATGCCGTTTCAATTCCTGTTTATGCGGTTGGTGGCATTACGCCTGAACGGGTGCGTGCGTGTGTGGAATGTGGTGCGTTTGGCGTTGCTGTGATGAATGGGATTATGTCGGCAAATGATGTGAAAGATGTCGTGAGTGCGTATCTGAACGCACTCGATTAAAATCGCCCAAAATAAAAAAGCGGAAGGGTTTGGCTTCCGCTTTCGTGAATTTCAATAAACTGGTGTTTAGTGTGCGACAGGATTCTTGATGTAGTAGTCATAATAGACGATGAAGCATTCAACGAGGAAAAAACCTAATGTGAGAATGCCGAAGATGGTAAATTTCGGGTCTTTTTCTTCGCGGTTGGCTTTCTTATCCAAGAATGGCACGAGTGCCCAAACAATCATTGCAATCGTTAGGGTGATAATTGCAACTGCGCCGGGAACTTGCTTCAAGTATTGGAATTGTGCCCAGAAATACCATTCAGGCTTAATGCCTTCGGGTGCAGGTTGGAGCGGGTCGGCTTGTTCGCCAATTTCCCAAGGGAAGACGACGCAGAGGAAAATGAGAAGTGCAAAGCCAATCATCCAGCCGATAAAATCCTTCATCAAGAAGTTTGGGAAGAACGGCTCTTCACCTTTGACCAAGCCTTTTTCGCGATAGCCAATTGGCACAGAAGTTCCAAGCGTTTGCATCAAGATAAGGTGAGCCGAAAGCACAAGAAGCGTTAATCCTGGAAGCAAGACAACATGCAGACCAAACATTCTTGTCAGGGTTTCGCCTGTTACATCATCGCCACCTTGAACAATTTTGGCAATAAACTCACCACCAGGCACGTAGCTCAGCGTGCCAATGCCAATTTTCACGGCGAAATAGGCCAGTGTGTTCCAAGGCAGTAGGTAACCCGTAAATGAAAGTCCAAGCGTTAGAATGCAAAGCACAAAGCCCGTGAGCCACATCAGTTCGCGCGGTTTTCGGTAGGCTTTCATAAAATAGGCGCTGAACATGTGAATGAACATCATCAGCACCATCAAGTTTGCTGACCAACTGTGCACCTGACGGATGAGCCAACCAAACGGTACTTCTTTCTGAATATAGACAAACGATTCAAAAGCTTCGGCTTCGGTTGGTTTGTAGTAGAGAAGTAAAAGTAACCCTGTGATGATTTGAATCACAAAGAAGAAAAGCGTTAATCCGCCGAAGTAATACCAGATAGATAGGCGATGGATGGGCACTGTTTTCTTGCTGGCGTAATCAATCACATAGGTCAGTGAGCCAATGCGTTCATTGAGCCAACCTTTCAGGCCACCATTTTTAAGTTTTGCAATAAGTTCAGCCATAGTTGTTACTGCTTTAAGGTTTATTAAAAAGAGGAGTCTGTTTAAGCTTTTGATACAATGATGTTGCCGTCTTGGACTCGGACCTTGTATTTTTCAAGGTCGGCAGGTTGAGGACCAGAAATTTTCGTGCCATCATTGTTGTAGCGGGCGTTGTGGCAGGCGCACCAGACATTATTGGCTTTGGCATCATACTGCACAAGACAGCCCAGATGAGTGCACTTTGCTGAAAAAGCCGTGTATTCACCGTTGACATTCAGCACCATCACTGGCATGTCGTTGAACTTGACGATTTTACCCGAGTTTGGTGCAATTTCGCCTTCCTTTGCCACAATGGCCGAGTTGGAGACCTTTTTCTTGCGTTCGGGCGGATATGAGTAGCGTGCAATCGGGTAGAGAACGGCAAGGGCAAGAAGTGTACCGAGCGTTCCAATCAGGTAGGTCAAGAAACTGCGTCGCCCACCGGTTTCAACGTGTTCTACGATTTCCCTTTGCGCATTCTCTATGGCTTCGCGTCGCTTTGCATCGTTTTCGCCAATGACTTCAAGGCGCTTTGAGCGGTCATATTCGCCACGAACAACTTGCATTGTAGTTCTCCCGTTAAAGTTCTCCCGTTAAGATTTTTTGGTAGGTTCTTCTGATTTTTTTCAAAATGTAGCAATCCTGAAACATTGACCCAGTTTTGTTTCGTTCCGAAGCCCAAGATTATTCTAAAAAACGGTTAAAAAAATTATACAGCGTGTACATCATAGATAATCGACCGGCGCGCAAGACTTTGCTTTTGACCAAATTTTGCACCAGCCCTGATGCTAACCGCTCTGGGTGAAGAAATTCGGAAATCCCTGTCATTACAACTCCACGTCCATTTTCGAGCTTTAGCACAAAGCGTGAGTAGAAACGCATATAAAACGGGCCTATGTCTAAGCCTTTCAAGTGTTCAATTGAGAAGTGGCAACTGTCGGAATCCATTGTTAAGCGTTTGCCATAGCGCGGTGAAATGAGGTTTTGCTCCAGTTCGTGTTCAGTGATGGAGAGGCAATTTTTGAGAATGATGGTTTTGCCGTTCTCAGTCAGATACAAAAATGTGAAAGGCTTGCGTTGTTCATCTTTGTAGGAAATGATGTAGTAGACGAGGTCGTATTTTTTAGAGTGTGCACGTCCCCAGTACCAGTTTTCAATATCAGTATCCATGGGCACGCGCCCGAAGTTGTGGTCGTGATAGCCGTTGCCATGAAAGGCAATGTTGTAATGCTCGCTTTTCAAGCCGTCCCAGACTTCAACCGTTCCGCACACATCCATTGAGGGTGCTACAAGCACCCAAGTGTGTTCGCCCGTGCCAGAGGAGAGTTCTCCGAAGTCTTCAGCAAGCTCAATTCTCGGTGTAAAGTACAGTCCCGCCCTAACGCGCTTTCTGCGAGCTGGCATCTCGAATTCAATGTGCAACACGAACCGATTGCGAAGTTCATCATAGGCAAACCAGTTTTGCTCAAATCGTGCAAATGGCGTTTCCAATGAAGCTTCAAAAAACGTGGCATCACCTTCTTTGATGAAGTTCAGCACTTCTGCACCGTCGGCATAGAGACTGAAACTGAAAGCCGTGTGTTCCAGCGGATTGGGAAATGCGCCATGATAACTATTTGGCTTTGAGCCGTTCCGCTTCCAAGTGCGTAGCCGTTGAAGATAATATGGCGAGAAGGGGAACCCTGAAAACCAAATCGCGACTATTGAGTAACGCTCATCGTGCGTTATGGCATCGAAATACCACCACTCGTAGGAGCCTGGCTCTTTGAGATTGTGCCAAATATCTGCCTGTAATGATGAAAGAATTTGCATTCCAGTTTGCGTTGGTGCCATGCCTTGTTTGGACAAGCGTCAAGACTGCTGACTGCTATACAACAAACTGATTTTGCAGGAGAGCGGTTTCAATTTAGCGAAGTTCTTGTGCAAAACAAACGCATTGCGTTGAGTTGCCTTTGAAACGCTTTTGAGCAACTTGCGTATCTTTGCATGGCGACGAATGATTCGTGTGCCAACATTCACATGATACAACGATACTTTTCAAACTTCTCTTCATTTCACCTTGACCTTCGCCGATACTTTGCGGGTGCGTTCTTGTTCAACATAGGTTCATCGGTGAATGATTTGCTCTACAATCTTTACCTTCACTTGCTTGGCTATTCGGATTCGTTTATCGGTGGCATGATTAGTCTGCACTCGCTGGGTGTGCTGTTGTTTTGCATTCCTGCGGCGTTTTTAGCCCGCAAGTATTCTCATCGCACTATGCTTCTTGTGAGCATTTCGTTTGTTGCGCTCTTTCAATTTCTGCGAGCGGTGTTTCCGAATGAATTTTTAGTGCCACTTTTCAATCTGGTGTTAGGGCTTGCGGTGAGTGCAGTGCGCGTGATTCCTGCGGTGCTCCTTATGCGTTTTTCTTGCACCGAAGAGCGTGCGTTTGTGTTCGGCTTTCATGCGGCGCTTTCTATGTTCGGCATTATGCTTGGAAATTATTTGGGTGGGCACTTGCCCAATCTTCTAAGGCTTGCAAGTTCCATGTTCGAAGCCACCCTTTCACTTGGCGATGCCTATCAGGCCAGTTTGTCTCTTGGTTCGGTTCTGACGGCTGTGTCGGTATTTTTCTACGCGAAGTTATCGGTTCACGAGGTGCAGTGTTCTTCATCGAAGTCGATTGTTGAAGAATTCCTGTCGCAGATTCCTTCGCGGGAACGCGCGGCTCATATTTTCAAGGTCATTGCACCGCATTTGATTGTTGGTATTGGCGCTGGCGCGGTGATTCCCTTCATTCCGCTTTACTTACATCAAACATTTAGCGCGACTTCGGCAGAGATTGGAAGCACAATGAGCCTTGTGCAATCGGCAGTGGTGGTTGGTTATTTGCTTTCGCCTATGATTTCGCGTCGATTCGGCGTGCTGAAAAGCATTATCATCGTGCAACTGGCATCGCTTCCGTTCATGGCGATTATGGGTTTCAGTTCAAACTTCGTGATTGTTAGCCTTGCTTTTCTCTTGCGCAATGTGTTGATGAACATGTCAGGTCCGTTTGTTGAGCAATACCACATGGAAAATGTGCGCGAAGAGGAGCGCGAGTTTACATCAAGCCTTGACATTTTCTTTTGGAATTTGAGCTGGGCAATCATGCCCGCAATGGCTGGCTTTGTGATAGAGCATTTTGGCTATCAGCCGCTTTTCCTTGTTACGATTGGCTTCTATGCGCTGTCGAGCGTCGTGTATCTTGTCGTGCTCAAAGAGAAAGCACGTGGCAAAGCAGAAGCATTGAGCGTCAAAGAGCGCATGGCGTGAATTGTGTATATTCGCTCACGAAAGTTTTCACTCAATTCAATCTCACTTGAAGTATGTCCAAACAAACAGGCAAAAAATTCACCCACAATTACGACTTTGATGTAACCATTATTGGTTCAGGGCCAGGCGGGTATGAGACTGCCATTCGTGCTTCTCAACTTGGCTACAAGGTATGCCTTATTGAGAAGGAGCAGACGCTTGGTGGCGTATGTCTGAACTGGGGGTGCATTCCAACAAAGTCATTGCTCAAAAACGCTGAAGTCATCCACACCTTGAAACACGCTGATGAATTCGGCATCAAAGTCTCCAACATTGAAATTGACTTCCGCGCCATTATTCAGCGCAGTCGCAATGTGGCGGCGCAAATGGCCAAGGGCGTCGATTACTTGATGAAAAAAAACAAAATCACGGTCAAAAAGGGCTACGGCAAATTGGCATCGGTGCATGAGATTGAGATTGAATCGGATGGCAAGATTGAGACAATTTCATCGCTCCACACGATTTTAGCCACGGGCACGAAAGCCAAGTCATTGCCGAATGTGCCAGTTGACCGAAAGCGCATTATTACCAGTTACGAAGCCATGACACTTTCTGAACAGCCGAAAACGCTTACCATTATTGGTGCGGGCGCTATCGGCGTTGAATTTGCTTACTTCTACAATGCAGTTGGCACGAAGGTTACGCTCATTGAGTATATGCCACATATTTTGCCGAATGAAGACGAAGAAATTTCCACATGGCTGGCACGCGAATACAAAAAGCAAGGCATTGAGGTCATGACGAGTGCAAAAGTCGAATCCGCATCCGTTGAAGGCAATCAGGTCAAAACTGTGGTTACTGATTCAAACGGTCATCGGAAGGAACTGCTCTCGGATTACTGCCTTGTGGCTGTGGGTTTAACGGGCAACATTGAGAATCTTGGCTTGGAAAAAGTTGGCGTGCAAACCGAAAAAGGCTTCATCAAGGTTGATGGATTTGGTCGCACGAACGTGGAAGGTATTTATGCGATTGGCGATGTGGCTGGGGGCATGCTGCTGGCGCATAAGGCGTCGGTTGAAGGCATCAATTGCATTGAAACGATTGCAGGGTTGCCGACGCAGCCTATCAATCCGCTTGACATTCCGGCTTGCACCTATTGCCAGCCCTCGGTTGCGCACGTGGGCTTAACGGAAAAAGCCGCCAAAGCACAAGGCTACGAGGTGAAAGTTGGCCGATTTCCGTTCAAAGCCTCTGGCAAAGCCACCGCAGCGGGCGAAACCGCTGGCTTAGTGAAACTGGTCTTTGACGCCAAGTATGGCGAACTCTTAGGCGCACATATTATTGGGCATGAAGCGACTGAAATGATTGCAGAACTCTGCCTTGCCAAGAAAATGGAAGCCACTGCTGACTGGATTCACAAAACCATTCATGCACATCCGACTTTCTCGGAAGCCATTAAAGAAGCGGCCGCCGATGCATATGGCGAAGCCATCAATATCTAATCTATCTGAACTGGGGGAAGATTATCTCAAGAGTTGAATCATGTCGCGCACGGCTTTGTCTATGCCGACAAGTGCAGCGCGAGCGATAATCGCATGCCCGATGCTGACTTCCTCAATCACATCGGAAAGCGATTTGAACGGAATGATGTTGATGTAATTGAGTCCATGTCCAGCAACCACACGCAGGCCTAATTCACGCCCAAGTGTTGCCGCCTCGCGCAAGCGTTTGAGTTCGCATTGAATTTCGTCGGCTTTTCGAAGCCGTGAATAGGTGCCGGTGTGCAGTTCAATATGGGTTGCGCCCAGTTCAGCGGCCAGCCTTACCAGGTCTTTATCCGGTTCAATGAACAAGCTGGTCGGAATTTCGTGCCGAGCCAGTTCAGCAATGAACTGCACCAGTATCGTGCGCATCGTTTTGAGGTCCAACCCACCTTCGGTCGTGAGCTCTTCGCGTCGTTCAGGCACTAATGTAACGAGGTCTGGTTTTGTTTGAATGGCAATGTGGAGCATTTCTTCGGTTGCCGCCATTTCAAGGTCGAGCTTCGTTTTGACGGTTTCACGAAGCCGACGCAAATCGTGGTCGCAAATGTGTCGACGGTCTTCGCGCAAATGACAAACAATGCCAACTGCACCAGCCAGCTCGGCCAAATGTGCCGCTGTAATTGGGTCAGGTTCCCTTTCTTTTCGGGCGTTGCGAAGCGTGGCAATATGGTCGACATTTACGGCAAGTTGCATACGCATGTGGGTTTGTGTTCAAAGCATCAAAGCAACAAAAGGCGATTTCCGTTCTGAAATCGCCTTTTGCTGGTTCTACTCTGCAGAGCCGATACAGCCGTGCTTCAATAGCGATAGTGCTCGGGTTTGAAGGGCCCAGTTTTGGGCACGCCAATATACTTGGCCTGCTCGTCGGTCAGTTCATCAAGTTCAGCACCCAGCTTGGCTAAGTGCAAGCGCGCAACTTTCTCATCAAGATGCTTGGGCAACACATAGACCTTGTTCTCATAATTCTTGTAGTTCTGCCATAGTTCAATTTGCGCCAGGACCTGATTGGTAAACGACATGGACATTACAAACGATGGATGCCCGGTTGCTACACCAAGATTCACCAAGCGCCCTTCGGCAAGCACAATGATTTCTTTGCCATCGATGTTGTAGAGATCAACTTGTGGTTTGATTTCAACCTTGGTGTGTCCATAGTGTTTGTTGAGCCATGCCATGTCGATTTCTGTGTCGAAGTGCCCGATATTGCAGACCACGGTTTTATCTTTCATCATTCTGAAATGGCGCTCGGTGATAATTTTTTCGTTGCCGGTTGCGGTAACTACGATATCGGCTTCTTTGATAGCGTTGTCCATTTTTTTCACCTCGTAGCCTTCCATGGCGGCTTGAAGCGCGCAGATTGGGTCGACTTCGGTTACAATGACGCGCACGTGATTATTTTTCAGTGCTTCTGCTGAACCTTTACCGACGTCGCCGTAGCCTGCTACGACTGCGACTTTGCCCGCAAGCATTAAATCTGTTCCGCGACGGAGTGCATCTACCAGCGATTCGCGACAGCCGTATTTGTTATCAAACTTGGATTTTGTGACGCTATCATTGACATTGATGGCGGGAATCGGAAGTGTGCCATTTCTGACGCGTTCATAGAGGCGGCGCACGCCCGTTGTGGTTTCTTCCGATATGCCGCGAATGCCCGGCACTAATTCAGGATACTTATCGAGCACCATGTTTGTCAGGTCGCCGCCATCATCCAAAATCATGTTGAGTGGCTGTCCATCTTTGAAGGCAAAGAGCGTTTGTTCAATACACCAGTCGAATTCTTCAACGGTCATGCCTTTCCATGCATAGACGGGGATGCCTGCTTTGGCGATGGCCGCGGCGGCGTGGTCTTGGGTTGAAAAGATGTTGCAACTTGACCAACTGACTTCTGCCCCCAGTTCGACGAGGGTTTCAATTAGGACGGCGGTCTGAATGGTCATGTGTAAGCATCCTGCAATGCGTGCGCCTGCCAGCGGCTTAGATGCTCCAAACTCTGCGCGCAAGGCCATCAGGCCTGGCATCTCGGCTTCGGCGAGTTTGATTTCTTTGCGCCCCCAGTCAGCTAGCGCAATATCTTTAACCTTGTAAGGCAGTCTTTGTGTTCCTACGGTTGCCATGTGATGTTGTCGGTGGTTTGGTTATCGAGAAACGTGCTACTTGAACGCTCGTTGGAGGTCTTTGACCATGTCTAATTTTTCCCAAGGAAATTGTGGACGACCGAAGTGTCCATATGCGGCTGTATCGCGATACCTCCATCCTTTTGGTCTATCCAAACTGAATCGTTCAATGATAGCCAGTGGGCGAAGGTCGAAGAGTTTTTCGACTTTTTCTTGCAGTTCTGCATCACTGATGCCGTTAGTGTTTGTGCCATGGGTGTTGACAAAAATTGAGACTGGACGCGCAATGCCGATTGCGTATGAGACTTGCACGGTGCATTTATTTGCCAGCCCTGCGGCGACAATGTTTTTGGCGATGTGTCGTGCTGCATAGGCGGCAGAACGGTCAACCTTTGTTGGGTCCTTGCCTGAAAAGGCACCTCCGCCATGTGGCGCCGCACCGCCGTAGGTATCGACAATAATCTTTCTGCCCGTTAAGCCTGTGTCGCCATGCGGACCGCCAATTTCGAAGCGCCCAGTAGGATTGACAAAATACTTCGTCCTCTTGTCTAACAATTCTTTCGGAATTACCCGGTTAATCACGTTCTGAATAACATCTTCGCGGATTTGATTTTGGAACTCTCTTTCCGTCATACCTTTCGGTTCAGGGTCGTGCTGCGTTGAAACCACGATTGTATCCACACGTAGCACCTTATCGCCGTCATATTCTAGCGTAACTTGACTTTTTGCGTCTGGGCGGAGATAGGTCATGATTTTGCCTTCTTTTCGAATCTCGGCCAGTTTCTTGACAATCTGATGTGCGAAAGTAATGGCCGCTGGCATCAGTTCTGGGGTCTCGGTGCAGGCATAGCCGAACATCATCCCTTGATCGCCTGCTCCGATTGAATCGTATCGATCTTTGACTGGTGTTTTTTTATCTACGCCGCGGTTGATGTCCGGCGATTGCGCATGAATTGCTGAAAGAATCCCGCACGAATTGGCTTCAAACATATATTCTCCTTTCGTGTAGCCAATGTCTCGAATCACACCACGCACCAAGTCGGGCACTTCAACATACTTTTTTGTGGTGATTTCTCCGCCCACAACCACTTGCCCTGTTGTTACAAATGTCTCACATGCCACACGCGCGTTCTTGTCTTCAGACAAAATGGCATCGAGCACGGCGTCAGAAATTTGGTCTGCAATCTTGTCGGGATGCCCCTCGGAGACAGATTCCGACGTGAAAAGGTATCTTGCCATTGCTTGAAAATCGTGTTGATGTTGCTGATTTGAGCGTTGATAAAAATAAAAAAGCCTTTTCCATCGGTTAGAAAAGGCTTCCTGCCACAGTCAGTTTGGACACGGAACACTTTTCCCCTCTGCCGCCACAACAAGCAGCGCTTAGCACCGTGTCCATACATAATGGCGTGCTAAAAGGCGCGCAAAAATACAGCCTATCGCTCTCAAAACAAAACGTCTCATCACTCTAACCCAAGCCGACGAAAAATGTAATCCACATTTTTTTTCAACCTCTCCATCATGGCTTCTGGGGAAAACAGTTGTTCAATCTCTGTTTCAGAAAGATAGGTGCGAATATCTGCATCGTTCAAGACCAATGTTTTGAGATGAACCTTTTTGCGCCAACTTTTCATTGCATTACGTTGAACCAGTTTGTAGGCTTCTTCACGCTTTAACCCTTTTGTGGTGAGCGCCAGCATAATGCGTTGCGATGCAATGAGCCCGTAGGAACTGTCAAGGTTTTTCAGCATGCGTTCAGGATAGACGAGCAACTTTTCGATTGCTTCGGTGAACTGACGAATCATGTAGCACAATCCAATGGTTGAATCGGGTAGCACGATGCGCTCGACTGCGCTGTGCGAAATGTCGCGCTCATGCCACAGGGCAACATTCTCCAAGCCGGCCAGGGCATTAGCACGAAGCACGCGAGCCAGTCCTGACAGTCGTTCAAAAGTAATTGGATTGCGCTTGTGCGGCATGGCTGAACTGCCCTTCTGCCCTTCGCTGAAAAATTCTTCAGTTTCCAACACTTCGGTGCGTTGCAAGTGTCGGCATTCGACCGAGAACTTCTCAATTGATGCGGCAATCAGCGCCAGCGTGCAAAGATATTCGGCGTGCCGATCGCGCTGCACGATTTGTGTAGAAACCGGGTCGGGCTTTAAGCCTAACTTTTGGCAGACATACTCTTCAACCTTTGGCGAAAGATGTTCAAATGTGCCCACTGCACCGCTGATTTTGCCAACGCTAATTACCTCAATCGCATGTTCGAGCCGCTCACGATTGCGCTTCATTTCTTCATACCACAGCGCCAGTTTCAAGCCAAAGGTGATGGGTTCGGCATGAACCCCATGCGTGCGTCCAATTTGCAAGGTGTATTTGAATTCCTTAGCCCGCTCGGCTAGAATCTTCATCAAGCGTTCGATATCGGCTAAAATGATGTTGCCTGCATCGCGCATCTGCATCGAGAGCGCCGTGTCCAAGACATCACTCGATGTCATGCCTTGATGAATGTGTCGCGACTCTGCGCCAACATGTTCTGCCAGATTGGTCAGGAAGGCAATCACATCGTGCTTGGTGGTTTTTTCAATTTCAAGCACGCGCTCGACTTCGAAGCGGGCTTTTTCCTTAATGACTGCGTAATCCTGTTCAGATACTTCGCCCAGTTTGACACGCGCCTCGACAGCGGCCAGTTCAATCTCGAGCCATCGTTGCATTTTCGCCTCTTCGCTCCAAATAGCGGCAATATCGGCAGGTGAGTATCGAGCTATCATAAGGCAGGCAATAGTTTAGACAACTTCGACGCGCGATTGGTCGCCAAGCATAAATCGATTTGTCCTCGGCTTCTTCGTGGCACTCACAATCTGCACATCGTCGCCCAACAAACTCTCCTCAATCCGAATCCCGACATCTTCAATCCGACAATCTTTCAGAACAATGCTAAACTCAATTTCCGATTTCTTGACAACCGTTGAGTCATAAATGGAAGTAAATGGACCAATGTAGGCATCTTCAATCGTGCAGTTTTCGCCGATGATGAGCGGACCACGCAAGACGCTATTGATGATTCTTGTGCCTTTACCAATCACGATTTTGCCCGATAAGTGTGAGGTTGGGTCTACTTCGCCCAGAATCTTGGTTTCTTGATTTTCAAGCACCAAGCGATTTGCCTCGAGCAAGTCGTAAGGCTTGCCTGTATCCTTCCACCAACCTGTAATTTCCGAGTAAGTTACTTTCTTATTCTTCGAGAGCAGGTATTGATGGGCATCAGAGATTTCAAGTTCGCCACGTGCCGATGGTTTGATGGCATTGACAGCTTCAAAGATACTGCTATCGTAGAGATAAATGCCTGCAACGGCGTATTCAGATTTTGGCTTCTTCGGCTTCTCTTCAATTGAGACAATTCGTCCGTCTTTGAGTTCAGGCACGCCGAAGCGTTCAGGGTCTTTAACTTTGGCCAGTGTAAGGTGACAGTTAGATTGATTAGCTTTGAAGGCTTCTACGAACTTGGTAATCCCTCCAATGAGCATATTGTCGCCAAGATAGAACACAAACGGCTCGTTGTTGATAAAATCTTGTGAGATTTTCACCACATGCGCCAAGCCCAGTGGTTCAGATTGCGGGATATAGGTCAGTTTGACGCCATATTTTTCGCCAGTGCCAAAGGCCATCTGAACATCTTGACTATCTGCATTGGTGACAATACCAATATCGGTAATGCCAGCATCTCGCACGGCTTCAATTGCGTAGGCGAGCATAGGCTTATTGGCAATCGGAATCAGATGTTTGTTGTGCGTGTGTGTGAGTGGGCGCAGACGAGTGCCTCTGCCACCTGCCGTAATGAGTGCTTTCATGGAAAAGTGTGTTAAGGTTTAAAGCATTCTGAATGCATCCTCAATGAACAGAATTTCGGGCTCGTGGTTGTGGCTTATAGTAATCGCCATCACATCAAAGCGATAGAGGTCAGCACTGTTTGGAAACTTGCGAAGATAACACTCGGCGGCTTTTGCCAACTCATTTTGCTTTGCGCGTGTGATAGCTTCAGCGGGATGTCCGAACTGGTGACCTTTGCGTGTCTTGACTTCCACGAAGGCAATCACAGCGCCTTTCTTTGCAATCACATCAATCTCATTTTTGCCACAGCGAAAGTTGCGTGCTAAAATCTCGAACCCATTTTTGGTCAGAAACTCTGCCGCCAGTTTCTCCCCGAGCTGACCGAATGACGTGTTTGAACGCTTCTTTGGCATTGAACCCCTTGCGTTTAGTTGTGCTTGTGTTTGAGGCTTTCAATTTTCGTAATCCTTGCCCCAGAAAAATTTTTGTCGGAGCACGTCGTAGTAGTTTCGCTTTTCGTTAGCGACTAAAATTGCTTGCTTTTCGGACTTATAGACGCGAACACGCGTTTTCGGCGAGAGCGTCAGTAGCATCGTGCCGTCGCAGTTGAGCACAAAGTTTTTATCGTGTGTTTCAACCGTGATTTCAAATTCTTTATCGTCAGAAATCACAATTGGTCGGACGGTAAGCATGTGGGGGCATATTGGCGTGATGGCAAAGACACGCGACTTTGGCACAATAATCGGTCCGCCTGCCGACATGTTGTAAGCCGTTGAGCCAGTCGAGGTTGAGATAATCAAGCCATCGGCTCGGTAGTCGCTCAGTAAGTGCCCATCGATACGAAGCGAGATAATCGGCAAGCGTGGATAGCCGCCTTTCTCGATAATCACATCGTTGAGTGCAGTAAATCGCCTTTCTTTTTTGTGGGTCCGAACTGCCGCTTCAAGTTGTGTGCGCGTCTCGGTTTTGAAGTCGCCTTTGAGCACGCGCTCAATGGCTGAATACATCTCATCGACGCTGAATTCAGCTAGAAAACCCAAGCGCCCAAGATTGACCCCAAGAATCGGCTTGCCATGCGCATAGTGCGAAACCTCTAAAATCGTACCATCGCCGCCCAGCGTGATAATGCAATCGCTCTTTTCAGCCAAATCTTGCTTGTTGACTTTGCGCTTTTCGTTCAAAAGTTTTGCCGCCTCTTTTTCTACCAAGAACGAGACCCCTCGTGCATTGAGCCATTGAATAAGGGCTTCGGCGGCTTTTATCGCCTTCGGACGCGTGGTATTGACAACAAGGCTGAATTGCATGCGCGTGATTTTTCAATCCAATATACGCCGCAAAAGATTATATTGACTTTGATTTAATTTCTTCGGCATGAAACCAGAACTCAAAGTTGGGCTTTCGGTCGCTGCCGCTGCACTGACGGTTTGGCTTGTGATTTGGTGGGCCAGAGATGTGCGCCTTGGACAAAGAAGTCTCAACATTCTTTTTCCCAATGTCAGTGGCTTACAAATTGGCGACCCTGTTACCGTGCTTGGCATGAAAGCCGGCAAAGTCGAATCCATCCAAATCTTGCAGAATGGCGTTCGGGTAACGGCCTCTATTTCGCCTGAAATCAAACTCTATCGAAATGCCTCTGCGAAACTTGCGATGCTCGAGCTCATGACGGGCAAGAAAATTGAACTCTTCCCTGGCACCAGCGACGCAGGCGACCTTCAAACAAGCGACCTGATACAAGGCTCATTTATGGCAGATATTCCCGCGCTCGTTGGCTTTGCTGGCGAAGCCGTCGATACGCTCCGCTATCTTGTCTCCGATTTGCAACTGACCTTGCGCAACGCCAACATGCTCATTGGCGACCCCGAACTGCGCGAAGACCTTAAACTTTCCGTCCGAAACCTTCGGCTCATCACCGAAGACTTTAAAGCCATCAGCCACGACTTGCGCCAAACCGATTTGAAAAACCTCATCGCCAAAATCGACCAAACACTCGCTACCCTTGATAACCTCATCAAAGACCTTCAACCGCAACTCACCAGCACCATTAGCGACGTGCGCACCACTGTCAAACATGCAGACGAACTTATTGCCTCGCTCAAAAAACTTTCTGACCAACTTCAACATGACAAGCAATCGCTCATCGGAAAAGCATTGAACGATGACCAACTTGCCGCCAAAATCGATAGCGTGATTCTTCACCTCAACGCTGTTTTGAAACTTGGTGAAAAAGAAGGCATCAATGTTAAACTTCGTGTATTCTGACAAGCTATGAAACTCATTTGCGGACTTGGCAATCCGGGCTCGCGCTATGATGGCACGCGGCACAATATCGGCTTTGCAATTGTTGATGCACTCGCATGCCGCTTCGGCGTAGAATTTCATACTGGAAAAGGCGATTACCTTTTTTCAAAGTTCACACACAACGGTATTGATGTGCTGCTGCAAAAGCCCACAACCTATATGAACCTTTCTGGCAAAGCCGTTCAGCACGCGCTTGCGTTTTACAAAATTAGTCTTAGCGATTTGCTGGTGATATGCGACGATGTGAATTTGCCGCTTGGCACTGTGCGCATTCGCCCCGATGGCTCGGATGGCGGACAAAATGGATTGAAAGATATTATCAAGCATCTGGGCACGCATGCCTTCGCTCGCCTGCGTTTCGGCATTGGTTCCCCTGAACACCGCGGCGACCTCTCCAACTATGTTTTGAGCAAATTCACAGATGATGAACTACCAATCGTTCAGGAAACTATTGCATATTGCGTCCAAGCCGTATGCTCGTTTATTGAGCACGGCATCTCCATTACCATGACGCGCTTCAATCGCAAGCCTAAACCGTCCGCTCCTTCTTCAGGACCTACCGAAAGACCGTCTGCTCTCGTTTCGGACCAACCGAAATAAAGGTTATAGGCGTCTCTAAAAAGTCCTCAATGAAGGCAATGTAAGCGCGGGTGTGCTCGTGCAACTCACAAAATGTTCTGGCTTTTGTGTTTGAGGTCTTCCAGCCCTTGAATGTGCGATACTGCGGCACCACTTTGCAGAGCGTTTCGTGGTCAGTTGGAAAATCTTTCAAAACATGACCGCCAATGGTATAGGCTGTGCAGACTTGAATTTCATCGAATTCATCCAGCACATCGAGTTTCGTGAGCGCCAGTTCAGAGATGCCGTTGATGATGGTAGCGTATTTGAGCAAGACGAGGTCAAGCCAGCCGCACCTGCGGGGGCGCCCTGTGGTTGCACCATATTCGTGCCCAATTTTTCGCAACCTTTCTCCGATTTCATTTTGCTGTTCGGTCGGGAATGCACCGTTGCCAACGCGTGTCATGTAAGCCTTCGCTACGCCAATCACTTTGCCAATGTAGACAGGTGCAATGCCCGAACCCGTACATGCGCCTCCTGCCGTCGGATTGGAAGAAGTTACAAACGGATACGTTCCATGATCGACATCGAGCAAACTGCCTTGCGCACCTTCCAGCAAGATGCTTTTGCCTTGTCTTAATTGTTCGTTCAAATACATCTGCGTGTTTTTTACATAACTATCAATCGTGCGGTCAAAGGCACAGTAGTGCTTGACGATTGCTTCAACATTGAGTTCATTTTGGGCATACACCTTCGTCAGCAGTGTGTTTTTGATTTCAAGATTGGTGCGCAATTTTTCTTCGAGCGTTTTCGGATGAAGCAAGTCGACAATGCGAATGCCGATGCGAGCGAACTTATCGACATAACTCGGCCCGATGCCGCGTCCTGTTGTGCCGATGCGCATGCCACCCAGTAACTCTTCCGATGCCGAATCGAGCGATTTGTGATAAGGCATGATGAGATGCGCATTGTGGCTGATGAAGAGCCGCCCCTCAATGTTGTAGCCCAGCATACGCACTTCCTCAATTTCTTTCATCAAAGCGTCTGGATCAATCACCACACCATTGCCAATCACACAGACACAATTTTCATGGAAAATGCCTGATGGAATAAGATGCAAGACCACAGTTTTATCGTCAAAGCAAATGGTGTGTCCTGCATTGGCACCACCTTGATAGCGCACGACAATATCGAATTTTGAGGAGAGGTAATCCACCAATTTTCCTTTGCCCTCATCGCCGAACTGTGCCCCGACGAGCACTGTCGCATTTCGAGGGATTTCTCTTTTTGAAACATTCATTCGTTCAGTGTTGAAAATTGAACCACCAGCGAACAAGTTAGCGAGAATTTTCATAACGAATCAACCGCACGCGCATCTATGTAACTCACAGCGAGTGGTTCGCTTGCCCCTGTCTTCAAGGAACTATTAGAGTGGAATGTTGCCGTGTTTTTTGCGTGGGTTGGTATCGACCTTGTAGCGGATAGTTCTAAACGCGCGAATGAGTCTATCACGAGTCTCATGTGGAAAAATTACTTCGTCGATGTAGCCTCTTTCGGCGGCTAAATAGGGGTTAGCAAAGAGCCGTTCAAATTCTTCGGTTTTCTTTTTGAGTTCGGCTTCTTTGTCGAGTGCCGATTCGATTTCTTTTTTGAAGATGATTTCAGCTGCGCCTTGCGCGCCCATGACAGCAATTTCGGCAGTCGGCCATGCAAAGTTGAAGTCGCCTCGAATATGTTTGGAGTTCATCACATCGTAGGCGCCGCCGTAGGCTTTGCGGGTAATGACCGTGATTTTGGGAACCGTTGCCTCAGCAAAGGCATAGAGCAACTTTGCGCCGTGAATGATGATGCCGTTCCACTCTTGGTCTGTGCCAGGCAGGAAGCCGGGCACATCGACAAGGGTGAGGATAGGAATGTTGAAGCAATCACAAAAGCGCACGAAGCGCGCCGCTTTTCGAGACGATTTAATTCCCAGCACCCCTGCCAATCCGCTTGGCTCATTTGCCACAATCCCAATGCTCATGCCGCCAAGCCGCGCAAAACCCACCACAATGCTTTCTGCAAAATCTTTATGCACTTCTAAAAATTCACCACCGTCGACAAGATTGGCAATTACTTCGCGCATAGAGTAGGGTTTGTTCGGTGAATCGGGAATGATGTTATCGAGCGTTTCGCCAGCATTCGGCAGGGGCGGCACTTCGGGAATATCTGCTGGACGGTCTTCGCAATTTTGTGGCATATACGAGAGCAGTTTCTTAATAGTCTCGAAGACTTCCAACTCATTTTCGCAGGCAAAGTGTGCGACACCTGATTTTGTTGCATGCGTTTCTGCACCGCCGAGTTCCTCAAAGGTTACTTCTTCATGCGTTACTGTTTTCACTACATTCGGTCCTGTAACGAACATGTAACTGGTGTTCTTGGTCATCAAGATGAAATCGGTGATTGCGGGCGAATACACTGCGCCGCCTGCACATGGGCCAAGAATCGCTGAAATTTGCGGCACAACCCCCGAAGCCAGCGTATTGCGTAAGAAAATATCTGCATAGCCACCGAGCGACTCCACCCCTTCTTGGATGCGCGCACCGCCTGAATCATTCAACCCTATAATCGGAAACCCATTTTTCATCGCCAAGTCCATAATCTTGCAAATCTTTGCGGCATTCGCCCCCGATAGTGAACCGCCCAGCACCGTGAAATCCTGCGAGAACACACAGACCGTTCTGCCATTGATAGTGCCGAAGCCCGTAATAACGCCATCTCCCAAGTAGCGTTGTTCACTTAAGCCAAAATTCGTGCATTGATGTTTAACAAACATGCCAATCTCTTGAAACGAACCCTTGTCTAAAAGCAAATCAATTCGCTCTCTTGCAGTCAACTTGCCTTTTTTATGTTGTGCGGCAATTCGTGCTTCGCCACCAAGTCTTTGGGCTTCATCACGAAGGCTTTGAAGATATTCGAACTTGGTTTTATGCATCGCTTGAATGTCTTGTTGGAAAATGAATTGTCGTTTGAGATAAATTTAACAAAAACAAGGTGGCTTTTAATGGAGTTATTTTTAACTTGACAGCAGAGAGAAATTTTCTTATATTTGTATCTCTTTTGAAAAAACTTTTGAATTTTTGAAACGCCATGCCGTGTGGAAGAAAGCGTAAGCGTCACAAGATGGCAACACACAAGCGCAAGAAACGCCGCCGTAAGAATCGGCACAAAAAGCGTCTGCGCTACCGCAATAATTAGCCAGGGTTTGCCAAGCGAAACGTTTTTAGTGGATAGTGTGATTTACAGGGCTGTAAAAAGTTCTTTCAAAATATCATCTGGTGCTTGCGCCCTTGCAAGCGGGTTGAGCATATAGCTCAGTCGGTAGAGCATCTCACTTTTAATGAGAGGGTCGATGGTTCGAATCCATCTATGCTCACGAGGCTTAGGCTACTTGTAACTTTGCTTATTAAGTAGCCTTTTTTGTTATATTTGGAGCAGAATGCCCAAGTGGCGGAATTGGTAGACGCACTACTTTGAGGTGGTAGCGCCGAGAGGCGTAGGAGTTCGAATCTCCTCTTGGGCACTTCAAGCCGCGAAGTTCTGCGCGGCTTTTTACATTTCAGCTATGCATCACCGTTGTTGTGCATTTGTTCAGCCTGTGCCTCGTTGGAAATCGCTCAACCGTCTGCTCTCGCAACGTGGCTATTGCTCACGCAAAGAAGCCGAATTGCTCATTCGCGAAGGCAAAGTTACGGTCAATAATCAGCGCCTTCGTAACCCGTTTCAAGTTGTGCCAATTGATTCGCATATTGAAATAGATGGCACAGTCCCCTGTGGTTACAGGCGTCTCTACTATGCTGCGCTAAACAAGCGCCGCGGCACGCTGACCACAACGCGCGATGAACACCTGCGCCCAACTGTCTATGACGATTTGCATCCATTCCTGATGCAAGTTGGCATTTCTGAACGGCTCTTTGCGGTCGGGCGCTTGGATAAGGACACTGATGGGCTGCTGCTTTTCAGCAACGACCATCACTTTGCAGAGTTTTTGACCAATCCTTGTAATCAAATTCCCAGAACCTACTGCGCTCGGCTTTCTCGTCCAATTTCTGACGCTGAACTGGAAGTTTTACGCGGTGGGGTTCAAATTGATGCTCGCGGTAGAAGTTATTTTGCCCAGCCTCAAGCTCTCGAACGTGTCTCGCGGCGTGTAGTTGAATTGACCTTGACCGAGGGGAAAAATCGTGAAGTACGTCGATTATTTGAAGCCATTGGCAACAAGGTCGAACGCCTGACACGCATTCGTTTCGGGAATCTTTCTCTCTCTGCGCTTAACTTGCCGCCGGGCAAGGCATGCCTTGTTCAGAAAAACGATATTTGGAACTATCCGAACTGTTGAAACTTGGCTGGATTATACTTCCATATTCCGTTTTGTCGACGCCGATGTCTCTATTGTGATTTTTACTTCGTTACCAACCGTGCCCTCATTGAGCGATTTCTCGGTGCTCTTTCCGAAGAAGTTGTTGCACGCTCTGCGCTGTTTTCAGATGAACTTATCACCACAATTTATTTTGGTGGCGGTACGCCTTCTATGCTTTCAGCCTCACAACTTGCAGAGATTCTTTCGCTGGTTCAAAAGTCCTTTCATCTTGACTCCTGTCTTGAAATCACCCTCGAGGCTAATCCTGAGGATTTGACCGACTTGCGCTTGCGGGATTATGCCCATGTGGGCATCAATCGGTTAAGCATTGGCGTGCAGTCGTTCAACGACAAGAAGTTGAAAGTGCTTTCACGCCAACATAGAGCCACAGATAGCCTTGCTGTTGTTGAACAGGCTCGGCGCTGGTTCCAGAACATCAGCATTGATTTAATTTTCGGAACCGAAGGGGAAACACTTTCTGATTGGCAACGCGAACTTGAAATCGCCGTTTTGCTTTCACCTGAACACATTTCAGCATATTCGCTTACGATTGAGCCGGCTACGCCGCTTGCTAAGCTGATTGAAGGCGGCCTGCGCACTCATCCGATTGAGTCGCTTCAAGCGGAGATGTTTCTTTTGACCATGGATTTTCTGGAAGCACATGGCTTTGAACATTACGAAGTTTCAAACTATGCTCGTCCGAATTTTCGCGCTCGGCACAATTCATCGTATTGGGAACGTGTGCCCTATCTGGGCTTTGGTCCCTCGGCGCATTCATTTTTCAGACAGGCGCGTCAGGAGATTCGCACGGCAAATGCGCCCAGTTTAGCACGCTATTTAGAGAACCCTCTTTCCGCTGAAGACTTTCGAGAAACGCTTTCTGACCTCGATCGATTCAACGAAACTGTGCTACTTTCGCTTCGGCGGCGCGAAGGTTTATCGATAGAACTATTGCAGAAAACGTTTAATTTTGCCGCCTTACATTTTCAAACGCTCGGGCATACCCTTGCCACCTTTGAACGCAATGGGTTGATGATAAGAGATAGCCAAACCATTAAACTGACACGCAAAGGATTCACGCTTGCCGATATGATTGCATCTGAATTTTTTATCACCGAACATCAACTTGGCAGTGCCTTTTCTGGCTTGCCTTGACAACACATCTTGGCAATCCAATTTGTAACGGATAATCTTCACATCCATGTTCACACACAATCGCCTCAATGCTTATCTAGCACTTTTTGTCTTTCTGATTTCTGAACTTGTTTATGTTTTGACCATGGCACCGACTTTCTCGTTTTGGGATTGCGGGGAGTTCGTTGCCGTTGCATATACGCTTGGCGTGCCACATCCGCCGGGGACGCCGATTTTTACGGTGCTGGGTCGACTTTTCACGATGATTCCGTTTGGTGATATTGGTGCGCGCGTCAATTTCATCAGTACACTGTTCAGCGCGCTTACCGTTATGATTACCTACCTTGTGATTATCCGTTTCATTTGCATTTATCGACAAACTCCGCCCGATGACTGGTCGCTTGCTGAAAAAATTTCGGCTTACTCTGCGGGCGTGATTGGGGCATTCGCATTAGCCTTTTCGGACAGTTTCTGGTTTAATGCTGTTGAAGCCGAAGTCTATGCCATGTCAATGTTTTTCAACTCGGTTGTTATATGGCTGATTTTGAAGTGGTATGAAGTGGCGGATGAAGCGGGCAACGAAAAGTGGCTCCTGCTCATTGCTTATGCTTTTGGGCTTGCGCTTGGCGTTCATTTGCAAGCGCTTTTGGCGTTCTTTGCTATTACTTTGGTGTATTACTATAAGCGCTATGAGATTTCGGTTGGCAGTTTTGTCGGGTTGATTGTGGTCTCGTCTGGGCTTTTTCTTGTAATTTATCCTGGCATTGTCAAAGGGTTGCCAGCGCTCATGCGCGATTGGGGCGAGTGGTTTATTTTCGCCTTTGTGATGGGGCTCATTTACGCTATCTACTACACGCAGCGAAACAAGTTGCGCCTTTGGAATCTTGCGGCGGTGTCGCTTCTTCTGATTTTAATTGGATATAGTTCTTTCACTGTCATTTATCTGCGCTCGCAAACTCACCCTCCTATCAACGAGAACGCCCCCAATACCATGAAGCGGCTATACTCTTATCTCAACCGTGAGCAGTATGGTGATTATCCGATTTTCAAACGCCGATGGTCACAAGACCCACAACACCAGCAAAATTATCAGAAGTATTCGAGTGATCTGGACTTTTTCTTGAAGTATCAAGTCGTGCATCTGTATTTGCGATATTTCGGATGGCAGTTTATTGGTCGCTACGGTGATGTTCAAGATGATGGGATTGATTTTTCAAAGTTTTGGGGTCTTCCATTTGGCGTTGGTTTATTTGGCATGTTTTATCATTTCCGGCGGCAGTGGACTATGGCCTTGGTGGTTTTGGCGCTCTTGCTGCTGACGGGAGTGTTCATCAATATTTACACCAACCCGCCTGAGCCGCAGCCGCGCGAGCGCGATTACGTGTATGTTGGCAGTTTCTTTGCGTTTACAATTTGGATAGGCATTGGCATAGATGCGCTGTTTGAGACACTTCGCGAGAGTTTGAAGGATGAGAAAAAACTCGTGCCGGCAACTGTAGGACTTTGTTTGTTTGGACTGCTCTTCATCAACGGCAGAATGTTACAAGTCAACTACCACTCGCACGACCGTAGCGGAAACTATGCGCCATGGGACTATGCTTACAACATGCTCAACAGTTGCGCTCAAGATGGCATTCTTTTTACCAACGGTGATAACGATACCTTTCCGCTTTGGTATTTACAAGAAGTTGCTGGCGTGCGCCAAGATGTGCGCGTGGTCAATCTTTCGCTGGCTAACACCGATTGGTATGTGTATCAACTGATTTATGAATCGCCGCGTGGGGCAAAGCCGATTAAGATGAACATTTCAGAACGCGAACTCAAAACTTTTGGCTATGAACCATGGTCAGCAAGAACCGTCTCTATTCCTGTTCCCTCGTGGGCGAAAGAAAATGTCTTGTATTACGACGACGGTAAGCAGATTCGACTCAACCTTGATTCTAACGCCACTGCAATTCGGAACGCGGTCGATACTGTTCGCTGGGTGTTCGAGCCCTATCTTAAATTGCAAAGCGGTCAAGGCTATATTCGCGCACAAGACCGTGTCGTTTATGAGACGCTTGTCAATAACCTTTGGGAACGACCTATTTACTTTGCCATAACCGTTGGCGATAATAATCGCATTGGAATTGATCACTATCTGCGAATGGATGGCTTTGCCTATCGGGTTGTGCCGATTAAGACGGATGACTATGGCTACTTTGAGCCTGAAATCATGTGGGATAAGTTGATGAATGTCTATCGCTATGAACGCTTGGACGACTCAACGGTTTATTATGATGAGAACACCCGTCGCATGGTTGGTAACTATCGCACGATTATGCTTCAACTTGCTCAACATTATGCTCAAAATCCAAGCGGGGTGTCTACGGTTCGCAACAAAGCCGGGGCGCTCGAGCAAGTCTCCAACAAAGTGCTTGCCATGCAACTTTTGGATAAGTCGATTTCGATTTTGCCAAATACGTTGAAGGAGATGGATTACCGCCTTCTGCAGGCCATCATTCAACTTTACTCAAAAGTTGGCGGTACTGCGCAGATTGCGCGCTTGCTTCCTGAATTGGAAGATGCGGTTGAACGTCGTCTTCGCACCAACCCAAGCGACCTTTCACCGCGTTACGTTCTTGCTGTGGCTTACCGCTCTGTTGGCGAATACGACAAAGCCATCACGATTTTGCAATCGCTTTCACAGCAATACAGCCAAGATTCGTTCTTGAAGCGAGAACTCGAAGAAACCCAGGCACAAGCGCAGAAGCATCGCGCCAAAGCCGATACGACCCAATAATTTCGTGTCAATATGAGCATCGAAATTCACCCAACAGCAATAGTCAGTCCAAAAGCGAAACTGGCCGACGGTGTGTCTATTGGTGCTTATAGCATCGTTGAAGAGGATGTTGAGATTGGCGAAGGCACGATTATTCAGCCGCATGCCTACATCGCAAATGGCGCACGAATTGGCAAGCACTGCCGAATCTTTGTCGGCGCAGTGATTTCTATGATTCCACAAGATTTGAAGTTCAAAGGCGAAACTTCATTTGTTATCATTGGCGACTATACCACGATTCGAGAATATGCTACCGTTCACAGAGGCACTGGCGAAAACGGGAAAACGGTTGTTGGCTCACATTGCTTGATAATGGCTTATGTGCATCTTGCGCATGATGTTACGGTTGGCAACCATGTGATTATTTCAAACACCACACAGGTTGCAGGGCATTGCGAAATTGGCGACTATGCGACCATTGGCGGCGTATGTGGGATTCACCAGTTTACACGAATTGGCCGGCATGCTATGATTGCCAGTTCGTCGCGGGTTGTCTATGATGTGCCGCCGTTTGTCATGGCAGGTCGCGAACCCTTTCGTTACGAAGGGCTGAATCTGGTGGGATTAAAGCGACGCGGGTTTCCGCCCGAAACGCTTGCTTCTTTGCGCAACATCTACCGCCTTGTCTTTCAATCAGGCTTGCTAATCCCAAATGCGCTTGCGCGCATCAAAGCCGAAATTCCGCCCTCTCCTGAACGCGATGAAGTCATTGCTTTCTTCGAGTCAGGCAAGCATCGCAAGTTCATTCGCTCACCCCTGAATTTCGAGTAGCCTTGTAATTCACCCAGCCTTTCCTAAATTTCCCGAAACTTCTATAACTCAACGATTTTCTACTATGGCAGGCAGTTTGAACAAAGTGATGCTGATTGGTCGACTGGGCGCCGACCCAGAAGCACGCCAGACCACAAACGGAAACACCGTCGTTACATTTAACCTCGCCACCGATGAATCCTACAAGGATAGAGAAGGCAGAAAAATAGAACGCACAGAATGGCATCGGATTGTGGTTTGGGATAGGCTGGCTGAAATTTGCAAGCAATATCTTCACAAAGGCAGCTTGATTTACATTGAAGGGCGCTTGCAAACGCGCAGCTGGGAAGATAGAGACACGGGCAAGAAAAATTACATCACCGAAATTGTCGCCACGGACATGACGATGCTCGACAGTCGCAGTGAACGAAGCGCTCCAAGTTTGCCAGCCGTAAACGCGCCAGCGGCGAGTGCTCCTGAAATGGCTTCGGCAAAGACTTATGATCTCCCTCCGAAATCAGTCATTGATGCACCGCCGTCAGAGCCTGCAAGCGATGATTTACCATTTTGAGATTTCAATCCAAACCAATTGTGTTGCTTCTTTGGCAGTCATCTCTTTTTCGTTTTGCTTGCATTCTGCTGACGCTGGCAGTCTCCCAAGTTACTTACTCGCAAACGCCTTCAGATACTGAACGCGTCGTGATTTTGGAACGCGCCAATGAAATCTCCACCGGCGTTCTCACATTGCCCAGAACCAGCACCTCACCTGCCTCCACTGAAGCAGTTCGAATGGCTTTTGGCAATGTACGCTTCACCGAAGCCTCAACAACCGTTGATTGCGACACCGCGGTGCAGTTTTTGCAATCTCGTAAAATCCGATTGGTTGGCAATATCCTTATTGTGCGCGATACGGTCACGATTCGTGGTGAGGAAGGGTTCTATTTTCCTGATGAACGCAAATTCGTTCTCGAAACCAATGTCAGCCTCACCGACCAGCACGTATTGTTGAACAGCCAACGGGGGCTTTATCTTTCTGATGCGAAGACTGCATATTTCAGCGAAAAAGTGTCCTTGAAAGACCCCTCCCACCTCATTTTCTCTGATAGTCTTGTTTATTTTCGTAACGAAGCACGTGCCATCGCTTTGGGGAATGTGGTTGTAACCAACATGACCGATAACATCATCATCACGGGCGGTTATGGGGAGCACTTTACAAATGAACGGCGCAGTTTCATTACCGAAAATCCTGTTCTGACTAAAATTGATACGGCTTCTTCGGGTTTGATAGATACGCTTGTGATTCGCGCCAAACGCATGGACGCTTTTCGCAACCAGCAAGACACCTTGCCGCGCGTGGATATCCTCGATAGCGTGCGCATCCGACGAGGCTCGCTTCGTGCTCGTTCCCAAAAGGCAAGATACCTGCTTCAAAAGCAGATGATTTTGCTCTACGGCAGTCCCATCGTTTGGTATGAACACGCGCAACTGACGGGCGACTCCATGGTTGTTGAACTTCGTGAGGAAGGCAAGCGCAATCGGCTGGATAGAATGTTCATTCATCGGCGCGCCTTTTTTGCCTCCAAAGATTCGCTCGATCGACTGGGCAAAAAGTTCAACCAAATTTCAGGTGATAGCATGGTAATCGCCTTCAACGAACATGCTCAAATTGAGCGCGTAGATGTCTTCAAGCAGTCGCGTAGTCTCTACCACATCTTTGATGACGGAACACCCAAAGGTGCAAACCTTACCAGCGGCGATGAAATCACCATCTTTTTTCAGAACAATCGCATTCAAGCCATCACATTTCGGGGGGCTATTGAGGGTGCACAATATCCTGAACGACTTATCGAGCGTGTGCCAAACCTGCCCAATTTCCAATGGCGCGAGTCTGAAAAACCGACGGATTAAGCCTCTTGGCTTTTGGCATGTCATGTCAATGCATTAAGTTAAACCGCCATAACCATTCAACATGTGCCAACGCGCAAACCGTTTTCTCTTGTCGTTTCAGCATGCGCTTACGCTCTTCCTGATAGCGTGGATTAGTCTTTGGGTCTCATACGGTTGCCAAAAAGGCTTGTCTGAAAGCGAAGCATGGGCGGCGCTGGAAACGCGTGCTCAACACGAAACCTCACTCACACTTGCCGATGAGTATTTGCAGTTTAGTGAAAAATTTCCTCTGTCTGAACATGCGCCGAAAGCCTTGTTGAAATCGGCTTATCTTATTGAGCTTCATGGTTTCAGTGCAACGGCTATTGAGCGCTATCGCAAGGTGATTGAGCGCTTTCCAAGAAGTGTTGAAGCCGCGCAAGCATGTTTTCTTATCGGGTTTACATATAGCAATGTGCTGGGCGATACGCTCAAAGCGCGGCGAGCTTTCGAGGCGTTCTTGAAAAATTATCCCGAAAGCGAGTTAGTGCCGTCGGCGCGGCTTGAGTTGTCGCTCATCGGCAAATCCCTTGATGACTTCTTCAAATCTGATTCGCTTCGAAGCCGATGAAACGACTTGATGGAAAAGTTGCTATCATCACTGGCTCAACAAAGGGCATTGGCAAGGCTATTGCCAAACGCTTTCTCGAAGAGGGCGCCAAGGTTGTAATTTCCTCGCGCAGTTTCAGCAATGTGGAACGTGTGCTTAGCGAGTTCAATTCGCCGAATGTTGCTGGCAAACCCTGCGATGTGAGTCAATACAGCGAGGTTGAGTCGCTCGTTCAATTTGCTATTGAGCGATTTGGTGCGCTGGATATTTTAGTCAATAATGCTGGCGTGGCTGAACCTTTTGCGCGCATTGTTGATGCACCGCTTGAGGCATGGTATGCCCCTATTGAGACCAACTTAAAGGGCACTTATCACGGCTGTCGCGCGGTGTTACCTTATTTTTTGAAACGTGGCAAAGGCAAAATTATCAACATGGCGGGTGCGGGGACAGAGCGCTTCAACACGCCCTACATCAGTGGATACGGCTCATCGAAAGCGGCTATCTATCGACTTACTATGTCGCTCTCAGAAGAGTATAAAGACACTGGCGTTGATATTATGCTTCTGAACCCGGGCATGGTTCGCACCGACCTTTTAGGTCTGCATACCCCATCGCCTGAACTGCAAAAGCGCCTCAAACTTTTTGAGAAGGTTCTTGACATCTTTAGTCAACCGCCAAGTGTTGCCGCCGAGCTTGCCGTTAAGTTAGCATCTGACTGGAGTGATGGAAAAACACAGGTTTTCCTTTCGGCCTTGAGCCGTCCGCGCTCACAGTGGTTGCTCCTGACTTACCCATTTCGGAAGTTCTTCGGTAAAATTGACCGCACCAATTATTAATTCAGTCAAATCCGATGCTGAAACTGCGTGATGCCTGCTATTTGCTTTATGGCTTGACAGCCGTTATGTTTTTAGGCTGTTATTCCTTTTCAGGTCAGGCGTTGCCGCCTCATGTGAAAACGGTGGCGATTCCAATTTTCGGCGATGAATCCAGAAGCGGGATTCCGTTGCTTCGCGAAACTTTGACGCGGGCGACTGCTGAAAAGATTCAGGCACAAACGCCGCTGATTATTGAGCAGAATCGTGCTGTGGCCAACTCCGTGATTGAAGCGGTTATCCTCTCTGTCACTGATGCACCCAGCGCTGTGAGCAGTACCAATGAACGCGCTACGCGCAACCGGCTCACGATTAGCATTCAGGTAACTTATCGCGATTTGGTCAAGGGCAAGAAATTGTTTCAAAAAACATTGAGCGGTTTCGAGGATTATGATGTTGGCAGTTTGCAAGGGCGTAACACCGCCATTCAGGCCGCCAGCAATCAACTGACCGACTTGCTTGTCAATGAAGTGTTATCTGGCTGGTAATCGGATGCCATATAGGCACTGCGCCAAGCCAGTTTTAGCCGTTTACTTTGGCCTTTAAGCCTTTTGAAGGTTTATACCTTTGCTGGTTCAGGCTTTTCATCTTCGGGCAGTTGAACGGGCAAGCCGTGCAAGGTTTCTCTAATGAGAAAGTCAACAACCGCCTTGATGTCCCCTGTTTTTTGGTAGACTTCAAGTTGTTTTGTTGCGCTGGTGCCGTGCTCTAAAATCTTGTAGATGGTGTTGATTTCATGGCGTGAGCCTAATTCTTCGACGGCATTATCGACAAAGCGCAGGAGCTCCAGAATCAAATCGGTTGTATTGATCTTTTGTTTTTTGCTAAAGTCGATGAGTTGTCCTGTCAAACCGTAGCGCGCGGCTAAGAACTTATTTTCTTCGATTAACGCACGGCTGTAACCTTTGAACTGCATATTTCGGCGATAGAGGTCATAGAGCGTTTTGGCCGTGGCTTGGATGAGCGCCGCTACAGCAATTGTTTCATCGACACGTGTTGGAATATCGCAAATGCGAATTTCAATCGTATCGAAGAAGGGGTGCGGGCGGATGTCCCACCAGATTTTTTTGCCGTTATCAATGCACCCTGTTTTGATGAGCAGTTTTACATAATCTTCAAAATCAGACGCCGAGTGGAACAGGTCAGGAATGCCCGTGCGTGGAAAACTCTTGAAGACTTGGGTGCGCCACGAAAAGAGTCCTGTTGGTCGGCCAAGCCAGAAGGGCGAACTGGTTGTCAGGGCCAGAATGTGGGGCAAAAGATAGCGCATTTGATTCATGACCTCGATTTGCGCTTCTTTATCCGCAATCCCAATGTGCACATGCAGTCCGAAAATCAAGTTTGCACGCGCAATGTCTTGTAAATCATTTACCAACCCATGATAACGCTCATGGTCCGTAATGTCTTGAAGTTTCCAGTCTGAAAATGGGTGGGTAGAGGCGGCAACAATTCGGAATCCTTTTCGGATAGCCAGTTTCGCCAGTTCGGTGCGCAGTTTCACCAAATCTTCTCGTGCTTCCTGAATGTTTGCGCCAACACCTGTGCCAACTTCAACAACCGATTGATGCATTTCAGGCTTAACACGTTCTTTTAGGATTTTTGAGCCATCTTCGGCTAAAATTTGTTGAATTTGGCTTTTGAGTTCGCGTGTTTTGGGGTCGACAATTTGATATTCTTCTTCAATGCCGATACTGAATCGCTCTTTTCGCATGGCGTTACTCCTGTTGGGTTATTGGTTGGCTTGTGAAGATACGAAGAGTCGAGTGCGCATGCAATATCATATCAATACACAACGCGATTGCGCCCGCTATTTTTGGCTTCATAGAGTTTCTCATCCGCTTCGGCGAGCATCTTTTCGTAATTGCCTAAACGCAAGTTATCTGAAATCCCGAAACTGAGGGTGACGCGAAGTTGCGGATGGATTTCCGACCATGTGTAGTGTTCTACTGCGGCGCGCAGTTTCTCGCAGAGCACTGCGGCTTTTTCCTTTGGCGTTTCTGGCAGCACCAACACGAACTCTTCACCCCCGAAACGGGCTACTGTATCGACCGAGCGCGAATAGGCTTTGAACAATCGCCCCAGCGTTTTCAACACTTCATCGCCAACTTGATGTGAAAAGGTATCGTTAATTTTTTTGAAATGGTCAATATCGCAAATCACGACCGAGAGCGGATTGCCGTAACGCTTGGCGCGCTTGAACTCCTGCTCTAACTGTATGTTGAGGAAGCGGCGATTATATAGGCCAGTGAGTGCATCTTCACGGGTTTGTTTTTCTAGGACCTCGGTTTGTGCGCGAAGGTCGGCCAGCAATTTAGTCTTGATTTCGTTAGCCTCTGCAAGGTCTTGAAGTGCACGCTCTTTTTCTTTGAGCAGTTCCGTCAGTCGTCGCTCAATTCGCTTCGTTTCGGTGATATTGCGCATCAAGCCCATCGCCGCATAGATTTTTTGAGACTCGTTGCGCACTGGCACCAGTTGAATTGCATAAACCTTTTCATTGACTTCCACTTCGGCTTCTGCGGTTTTGCCTGCAAAGACTCGTCTCAACAGTGTGCTAACAGTGTTGAACACATTGTTGTCAATGTCCTTGACATGTTTACCTGTCAGCGATTCAGGTTCAATGCCTTCGTTACGCATTTCTGTGCCTTCGGCAATTAAGAAACGACCTTCTCGGTCGAGTAGAAACATGTTGCTATCGGGGATGTGACGCGCAAGCGTTAGGTACAGTTGTCGGTTATAGGCATTTTCAGTTTCAATGCGCTTTTGCTCGGTGAGGTCGCGCAAGGTCATCAAGACACCCTTCACGGCGCCGCTTGGCTCGAAGAGCGGACAGACACGCACAAAAATCCACTTCGTTTCCTTTTTCAAATCCAACTGAATATCTGCTAATTGATGCTCCCCGTTTAAGGCTTGTTTGAAGAGTTGCTTCAGCGCCACTCTTGCTTTTGGAGGAAAAATCTCCAACAGCGGCGAGCCCGGTTTAGGGCTCTTGTGAAGCACTGATTTCGTCCAATCCAAAAACCCATCGTTACGCTCAATAATCCTGAATTTTTTATCGACTGCACAGATTGATAAGCCCATCAAGTTCCAAAAACTGTTCAAATAAATCTGTGCCTTGTGCGCGCTAGCTGCTTCACACGCTGTAGCCGATGTTGCGGCATCAGTCTTCTCCAGCCTGCGAGCGTGAGTTAGTTGCCTTGTTTGCTGTTTCATTCTCTGTTCAAGGGTTGAGTCAAAAAGGATTGAGCCAAACGGCCACCGGCTGGACATTTCGGTATGCCGTGTTAGGTGTTGACAGTTGAAGTCTCAAAAAACGCACAAAAATAAGGATTTAGTCTCTGATTGGGAAATTTCGCTGAAAGACGTTCACTTCAATGTATGTTGGGCTTTGGCGATGGGTTCAGCAAGGCGTGCTGGCAGAATGCGCATCTCGCTTAATGCTTTTGCCGTAGCACTTTCGACATCTTTGCCTAAACCTTTTGCCGTGAAGGCCGCTGAGCTCACAATGCCGCCGTCGCGTCGTTGAAAGTGAAGCGTGAGCGTTACATCTTGCACGGTCAATTCACCGCTCATGCCTTGCACGGACGCCATGCTACGGGCTGAAACGACGGCTTTTGCAATCATTGGCGCGCCACTTTTGAGGATTACCCCGTTTTTGGCAAGTGCATCAGCAAGTTTTTGCTCAAGTGCTCGACGGGCTTCGTTGTCATCAATTTCGCTCAAATCTAATTCGCACACGAAGGGTTTTATGTTGAGTGTAAAGTCAAACGCAACCGATGTATTTTGACGGACTTCATTGCGCATGCGTGGTGAAAGGGGCTTGAGCTCGAGCGAGGCTATGATTTTGCCTTTCCCACCTTGAACTCCATCGGGTTGAGCCATGGCGTTGAATGTCGCCAGACCGTCGTTATCTGTCACCACTTTGCCCAGTTCGGTTTCGCCTGCGCTGAACACAATCGGCAGTCCGCGCAAGGGCGTGCCGCTTTTGGTTGTCGCCTTAACGACAAGCGGCTGCGCAAAGGCTTGTCCTAAATCACCTTTTTGATGATTTCCCGAAACTATGCTCAGCCGCACATCAGCAAGCATACTTCGCATTGCCGACTCTATTGCCGAAGGCTGAATCTCCTTCGAAAACTCAAATATCTCACCCGAAATGCGGTTGTAGAACTCACGCTTAGGTTCGGCTTCCTCGAGCGTGCTCATCACTTCAAGGTAAGCATTGATGGCAGTTACTAGGTCTTTACTTGCAAAAGATTCGGCTGTGCTCAATCGCTCGGCCAGCGAGGTCTGATAGGCTTGAAGTTCGTGGCGGAGCGGTTTCAGAAAATCGGCTTTGTTCAAAACGGCCAGTGCATAAATGCGGATGCCTTGTTTATGCGTTTCGACGATGCGAGCTCCTGTCAATTCTATGTTCTCAATTACATTATCGATTTTTTCTTCGAGGCTCTGCGTGAGGCTCGAGCTTGTGCCTGCGGTTTCCTCGCGTCTTGTCAGTGTGGTCCTGGCTTTAACGATGGTTTTAAGCTGTGCGGCAATTTGCTTGATAGCCGCCGCTTTGGCTTCCTCTTCGGCGTTTGGTCCTACGGCGCTTGAAATACCAACCCAAAACTGTTCGGGCGGGAATCGCTTATCTTGACTCCGCTCAACCCACTCGGGAGTTTGCGCCATGAGACTTTTGACAGTACCTGCCACAAGTGTTGCCAGCAAGGCAAGAACGAAAATGCGCTTCATAGTTACTCTGGTGTGTTATCAATCGCCAGCAACAGCAATTTGCGATTGAGGCTTAGGCGTTTCAGCTTTGCGAAGTTTTTGCGAATCGTCGGATTCGAGTTGAGCGCGTTTTCCAACGCACGAAATAGTTTCGTTGGGGTGTTGAAGTCTCTTTGCCAAATCACATAATCGAGCGTTCTATCGGTAATGGCAATTTGTCGCATGTTGGTAGAAATTTTTTTCAGCACATCTTCAACCGCATCCGAAATCTCGAGAGGGTCTTTGTAGTCGCCGATGATTCGGAAGATGAGTTTGTATTGCTGGCCGTTCTCGAGGTCCTTTTTCCAATAAGCGTCAATGCGTGCCAGCGTTTTGTCAATTGCCGAGTTCATGGCTTCTTCGATAAGTGCGGCGGTGGCTGTGGAGGGGCGCTCTGGACTGAAGCCAGTCTCGGTGCCCAGTAGTCGGCCTGTTGTGGTTTCAAAGGCGCGACAGCCCACACTGGCCTTGTTGCCAAAAGTGCCTTTCTCAATTTGCACGTTGTAGGTGATGTAAATATCTGCGCCGATGGTCAACGCCAATTGGTAGGCAATGTCGGTTTCCATGTGTTTTAGGTTGGCTTGTGCCTCGGCCAGCTCGGTGATAACTTGCCGCTGTTCGGGCACTTCAACCATGTATTTGCGTGCGGTAAGGAAGGATTCTATGACTTCTGCGCCTTTCTTGAGCTCAACATCGTTTTGCAGGGCTTCAACTGGGCTTTGTCCTCGCGGCACTTCGGGCAACACCATGATGATAGGATTGCCGATGGCTTCAGCAAGGTCGGAACGCGAGGCAATAATGCCACGCCGAGCCAAGTCTTGTGCCAGTTTCTCCTTGTTGACGCGCACGAACTTTTCCACTTTTACTCCATCGCGCAGGCGCACACGCGAGAGTATTTCATTACCGAAAAACGTGATGTAATTGTTGATGTTTGCCAGATTGAAGAAGTCGTTTTCGATTTTCTGAAAATTGCGCCTTTCTTCTTCGGTCTGAAGCAGGGGGTCTGTGCCGTTGTAGAGCACAAAATAGACGGCGGCTTTGCGCGCATCATTTTCCGCATCTTCTACCTCCTTACCAATCCCTTTGGCTCTGAGCGAGACTTCCGACGAAGAAAATGTCTCCACAAATATCGCCTCGCGCGATTCAGGCAACTGCGCCTGCAACACAGTGCAACCTGCCAAGAGCAAAACGATTAACAAAAGCCACACTCGACCTTGCATTGGATAAGCTTGGTTGAACACTTCACATATACGACGAAGTTGGGCTTTTTTTTTCAGGGTAAATTACAAAATTGACCCGCAATTCTCCTTACCTTAACGATAAAAGACTATTCGCTTGAAATGAATTTGCAGTAACTGTTGTTTAGAGCGTGCTCGAGTTGTTTTCAATTAACCACATCAAACTTCACTCAACCATGAACACGCTCCTTGTTGCTCTTTACGCTTTCTTTTCAGCGGCCTTGTCAGGCACATCGATTTATGATTTCAAAGTCAAGACTATTGATGGTGTGGAAAAATCGCTCTCGGATTATCGGGGTAAAGTTTTGCTGATAGTGAATGTGGCTTCGGAGTGCGGTTATACATCCCAGTATAGCGACTTGCAGAAGCTCTACGAAACATACCGCGCACAGGGGTTTGCAGTGCTTGGCTTTCCCTGCAACGATTTTGGTGGGCAAGAGCCAGGAACAGAAAAGGAAATCAAAGTCTTCTGCTCGTCGCGCTTTGGTGTTACGTTCGATATGTTCTCTAAAGTCACCATGGCTCATCCGCTCTTTCAATATCTCACGCGAAACGCAACCCCGCCAGGCAAGGTTGATTGGAACTTCGAGAAATTTTTGATTGACCGTAACGGAAACATTGTAGCACGATTTAAGAGCCCTGTCAAGCCGATGAGCGAGGCTGTTGTGCGTGCGGTTGAAGCGGCGCTATCGAAGCCATGATTTCTCCTATTGTGAGTCAGGGTAGCGCCTAAAACACGGGCGTTTCTTCATAGACTCCGAACTCTTGACGCAAGACGTCGCAAATTTCGCCGAGCGTTACATAGCAATGCGCGGCTTCAATTAAGGGCGGCATGAGGTTTTTGCCGTCGCGTGCAGCCTGTATAATTGCTTCAAGTGCGGCTTTCACTGCGTCAGGATTGCGTGAGGCTTTAACTTCTCTCAAGCGTTTAATTTGCCGCTCTTCAACCTCTTTTGAGATTTGCAGAATCGGGATATCAATTTTTTCATCTTTTTCAACGAATTCATTTACGCCAACGATAATGCGTTCTTTGCGGTCAAGTTCTTGCTGATATTTGTAAGCGGCATTTGCGATTTCTTTTTGCATGTAGCCTTGCTCGATGGCTTCAATGACCCCGCCGAGCTTATCAATTGTCTCAAAATACTTTTCGGCTTCTTGTTCCATTTTTTCGGTTAAGGCTTCGACATAGTAACTGCCTCCGAGCGGGTCGACTGTGTTGGTGACACCGGTTTCGTAGGCGATGATTTGCTGTGTGCGTAGTGCAATGCGCACGGCTTTATCGGAAGGCAGTGCCAGAGCCTCGTCCATTGAGTTGGTGTGAAGCGACTGCGTGCCGCCCAGCACGGCGGCTAAGGCTTGGAGTGCAACACGCACAATGTTGTTCTCAGGCTGTTGAACGGTCAGCGTGCAACCTGCGGTCTGCGTGTGAAAGCGCAGTTGCCATGAACGTTCATTCTTAGCACCGTATTTGTAGCGAAGGCGTTTTGCCCAGATTTTTCTAGCTGCTCTGAACTTAGCAATTTCTTCGAAGAAATCGTTGTGCGAATTGAAAAAGAAGGAGATGCGCGGGGCAATTTCATCAACGTCCATTCCAGCCGCAAGCGCATGCTCGAGGTAGCAGAAGCCATTGGCAAGTGTAAAGGCCAGTTCTTGCACGGCTGTCGAGCCCGCTTCTCGGATGTGATAGCCTGAAACTGAAATTGGATTAAACTTCGGCATCTCTTTGAGGCAGTAAGCAAACATGTCAGTGATGATGCGCATTGAAGGTTTCGGCGGGAAGATGTATTCTTTTTGCGCAATGTATTCTTTGAGGATATCGTTCTGAATCGTGCCGCGCACGTTTTTCAAGTTACACCCCTGCTTTTGCGCCACAGCAATGAAATAAGCCAAGGCCACCATTGCTGTTGAGTTGATGGTCATAGATGTGGAGACTTGCTCCAAGTTGATTCCCTCAAAAATCACTTCCATATCGGCGAGCGAGGAAACCGAAACGCCACACACCCCCACTTCTCCTGATGCCATCGGCGCATCACAATCCCATCCCATCAAGGCTGGCAAATCAAAAGCGACCGATAGCCCAGTCTGTCCGCGCTCCAAGAGAAATTTGTAGCGTTGATTGGTTTCTTCGGGCGTGGCAAAGCCTGCGAACAGCCGCATTGTCCACAGTTTACCACGATACAAATTGTGGTGAATCGAGCGCGTGTAAGGAAATTCGCCGCTGTTCCCGATTTCCGTGTTGTAGTCAATATGTGCGGTGTCGAGCGGTGTGTAAAGCGGCTTAATTTTTTGCCAACTTAAGTTTTCATACTTCCCAGGCAGTTCTTTTGTGGTGCGATTTTTCTCAAGCCAGCGTTGATAGTCAGTTTCAAGCTTCTCGAAATCTGTTGCTATGTGCATATCGGTTGCCATCGTTGAACCAGGTTTTATGATTGGTTTGAGACTTTGAGGTAAGTTAGTTATTGCTCTCGCTATTTTACAAGTTCAGCCTGAACGGCATGTGTTTCAAGTTCCTGAAAGCCTTCACCTTTCGCATTCGTGTCGCGCTTGAGCCGAAGTTAGCGCCATGGCTCCATCATGCCGTGCGCTCTTTGCTTAAGTTATAACTTATCCCTTTCCACTGTACTTCGCGGCTGAACGCAATTATAGCAGGCACTATGAACACAAAGGCAAAGTAATAGAGCTCAAACAAGAGAAAATACCGTATCAGCCAGAGCTCTCGCAGTTTGATTAACACGGGAAGCACAATCAGCAAATCGGCAATGAACTTCACGCCCAGTGTGGCAAGTGCGCTCTTAGTTGGTAGAAAAAAGAAGGCCATGATGGTGCAGAGATGAACAGCGAACATCAGCAAGGCCAAAACGCCATGCACTGCGCTTGCATCTAAGCCGCCCAAGGTCCAACGCTTCTTTTGCGCATAAAGGTCAGCGGCAGTTTGCATAGGCTTGGTGAAGTTACAAGTTTCGTAAAGCAGTGGGAAGACAATCTTCCAGCGCGATTTCAAAATCGCTTGAAAGAGCGTGAAGTCTTCTGTGATGCTAAATTTGAGGTTCTCGTATCCGCCGATTTCTTGATAGGTTTGTTTGCGAAAGGTGAAATTGTTACCAATGCCGCCAATTGGGAAGCCAATAGATGCTCGCCCTGAGCTAATGCCCAAAATGTAGCACCAATCGAGCGCTTGAATTGCAGAAAACCAGTCTCTTTGCTTCGTTCTATCCAATTCTTTTGGGATGGTCATTCCGCAGACCAGCCCGACATCATCTGTGAAAAATTGCAAGGTTTCTTTTATCCACGTCTTTTGCACCACACAATCGGCATCTGTGAGAAAAATAAACTTGCCTCTTGAGCGTTCAATGGCTTGATGAACGGCATTGGCTTTGCCTCGAATTTTTCGGTTTTGCTCCGCACGATGCAGATGCACAAAAGGAAAACGTTGCGCATAACTTCTGACAATTTCAGGGGTCTCATCCGTCGATGCCCCATCGCTTACGATAATCTCGAATCGGTCGTGCGGGTAATCCAGTTCAATGAGCGAGTCGAGTGCTCGGGCAATGTTTTGCGCTTCGTTACGCGCCGCCACAATTACCGAAACAAATGGGAACTCGCTTGGCAATACATAGCGCTTTGGTAAGCGCATTAAACCCCAACAAAAGAGCATTGATTGAACAAGGTAAAAAACAAGCAGAAGGATTGTAACTATCAAGAAAACACCCATTGAAAGTGATTTATTTTTTTGCTAGTGCGCCGTATATTTGATGCTTTCAGGGCCAAGAAACTAACACATTTTAACGGAACTCTTCACATGGTGATGACAAAAATGCGCGAAAGCGCAAAGTGGCTCTTTATCCTGCTGATTGTCGCTTTCGTAATCACGATTGTCTTTGAGTGGGGCATGGACTTTACTGGAATGCAAAGTCGCCCCAATGAAATTGGTCGCATTGATGGCAAACCCATTACCCTCAAAGAATACGAGCGGCTCTACAAAGTCTATATCGACAACTATCGTCAGCAAGTTAAAGGCATTGAAATTGATGATGCCTTAGAGGCCCGCATTCGCGACCAAGTCTGGAACGACCTTGTCGAGCGCGAACTGCTCACCAAAGAATACGAAAGGCAAGGCATTACTGTCAGCGACCAAGAAATCGTCGATGCGATCTTCTCTGACAATCCACCTGAATTTATTGCGCAACAGTTTCGCGACTCTAAGACAGGAAAAATTAACAGGGAAGCCTTAATGCAAGCCGCCGCCGCTCCTGAAAACAAAAAAGCCTGGCTTCAAGTCGAGGAATATGTGCGGCAAATCAAACTGCGCGAAAAACTTGAACGGCTCCACCTTGCCACTGTGCGAGTCAGCGATGAAGAAGCACGGCAGAAGTTCCATCAAGACCGCTTAAAACTTACCGGCAAATTTGTCCTACTCGATTTCTCTCGCACGAAGCCTGATTCAATGTATCATATCAGTGATGGTGAAATTGCCGCCTACTATCGCGACCACCGCGATGACTACAAGCAAGAGCCCACCCGCGCTGCAAAGTTCGTTTTCTTTCCCAATACGCCTACAACCGAAGATACGCTTTCCATCGAGAACGACTTAAAAAAACTCATTCGCGAGTTTGAAGAAACAAAAAACGATACTGATTTTATCAACATTCATGGCGACATACCCCCGAACTTTGGCAAATTATTCACACGCGGGATGATTAGCCCCGAAATCGAAGCCGCCATTTACAAGGACGAAGTCAAAGCTGGCATGGTTGTTGGCCCCGTGCGTGAGTTCGGCGAGTTCAAGCTCATTAAGATAACCGAGGTTAAGCAGGATGGTGAGCTGTTTGTGCGGGCTTCTCATATTCTTTTGCAACCTGCAGGCAACTCCAAAACTGATACGCTCAAAACTCTCGAGGAAGCCAAAGCTCTCTTAGCTCGCATCAAGACAGGTAAAATTTCTTTTGAAGATGCCGCCCGTCAATACTCAAAAGATGGTTCGGCACAAAGCGGTGGCGACTTGGGTTGGTTTGGCAAAGGCCGAATGGTCAAGCCCTTTGAAGAGGCCGCCTTTGCTGGAAAAGTTGGCGACCTTATCGGTCCTGTTCAAACGCAGTTTGGCGTTCACCTAATTAAAATCACTGGTCGAGATACGCGTGAAGTCAAGGGCGTTGAACTGGTCAAAAAAATTGTGCCCAGCCCCTCAACCATTGAACGCCAGCGCCGCGCCGCTGCTGAATTCCAATACTTCGCTTCCGAAGAAGGCTTCGACAAAGAAGCCGAAAAGAAAGGCTACGAAGTGCGACAGACTGGGCAATTCTTCAAAGGCGGGTTCATCCCCATGCTCGGCACCAGCAACAGCGTGATGAAGTTTGCCTTCACTGCCAAAGAAAACCAAATCAGCGATGTCATAGCAGTCAAGGATGGCTTTACCGTCATGCAACTTGTCGATAAGAACGACGATGGCTACCGCCGCCTCGATGATCAACTCAAACGCGAGATTAAAAACAAACTCATTCGCCAAAAGAAACTGGATGAACTGCGCGAGCTTGCACAAAAACTGCTTGAGCAATCGGGCAATGACTTTCACAAATTGACAACACTTGATTCCAATGCTGTTGTGCGTGAGTTCAGCGGCGTTACATTCCAAAACCCGAACATCGTCGGTTTGGGGCGCGATGCGAACTTCGTCTCTGCCATCTCTACCCTAGAACTCAATCAACTTTCAAAGCCGATTGAGACCAATCGTGGCGTAGCCATTGCTGTTCTTACCGCTAAAGAGTCAGCAAGCGAGAGCGAGTTCGAGTCGCAAAAAGAATCACTTCGCAACCAGCTCTGGCAGGAAAAGAAAACCCAAGTTCAGCAGAATTGGCTTCAAGCCTTGAAGAAGAAGGTCAATATTGAAGACCATCGAATGCTGTTTTAACTTTTGGAACTAAGCCTGCACTCAGCTCGTTCGGAGACGAAAGCAAGATTTTCAACCCAAAACGATACAATCCGCATGCACCTGTGCTCAATTCTATTCTTTTTTCTTTTCGTTCCATCCATGCTTTCCGCAGGTGACATTGTCGCACAAGCCGATTCTGCCTACCGCGCATTCAACTATTCACTTGCGATTAAACTTTACGAAACGCTTGATGACAACGCTAAAACGGCAGAGATTTGTATCAAACTTGCTGATGCTTATTTCTACGGCGGTTATGAACTTCCTGCCTCGCAGCAAGAAGCCATGTATCTCAAGGCTAAAGCGACGCTTGAGCTTGGTCTGAAAAAATCGCCTTCCAATCCCGAGATTTATGCGCGCCTTGGCCAAGTAACAGGGCAATTAGCGCTCTTTCGTGGCGGTAAGGAGAAGGTCAAATTAGGCTTAGAAATTAAGCACTATGCGGACACAGCGCTTGCACTTGACTCAAGCAATGCAATTGCGAATGCTGTTTTGGGCATCTGGCACTTTGAGCTTGCTGGATTGGGATTCATTGAGCGAACCTTTGCTAAGTTGTTCTTCGGCGCAGTGCCCGAAGGCAGTTACGAACAAGCCGCCCATTACCTTGCAAAAGCCGTTGCTCAAAGCCCTCATGTGATCTACTACCGCAATGCCTATGCCAAAGCGTTGCTCAAACTTGGACGCAAAGCCGAAGCCAAGGCACAACTTGAAACCGCTCTAAAACTGCCATTCATTGTTGCCAGCGATAAACAAAACCAGCGCGAGTCGCATCTTTTGCTTTCCAACATTTAACACATCATTATACAGTCTTTTGCACATGCGCTATTAACGCTTGGACGCCCAAGTGATACCCCACTTCTCCAAATCCTGAAATAATGCCGATACAGACTTCGGACAGAACGGAACATCGCCGAAATGGCTCACGCGCAAAGATGTTAGAAAGATGCACCTCCACAACAGGCAATCGGATTGCGGCAATTGCGTCGCGCAGGGCTATTGACGTGTGCGTCAAAGCGCCTGCATTCAGCACGACGCCTTGAACCTGACCGCCATCTTCCGCTTCAAAGAGCTTTTCAATCAATGCCCCTTCATACTCACTCTGAAAAAATTCAAACCTTACTTCCTTGAACGCTCGAACAAGCCCTTGTTCAATATCGCTTAATGTTCTTGTGCCGTAAAGGCTCGGCTCGCGTTTGCCTAAACGAGAAAGGCTCGGTCCATTGAGCACCAGAATTGTCATTGAACCTGAAATGATGAAAGCCTTTGACGAAGTTGGTCAGGTATTGGGGTCGATCTACCGGTTGTCGTTTCAATCACGGCATGGGTTACATCTGCATCAAACGACGGGACATTGCCTTTCGTGAGGTTGTAGGCTTCATGTCTCATCGCAAATGAGGAGGTTCCAATGCGTGAAATGTGTGTGAAAATTACCAGTTCATCGTTCAAGTGCGATGGTCTTCGGTAATTGATGTTGATATTGACCACCACTGGCAAAATTTTTTGCATCAAGAATTTTTCTAAGGTAAAGCCCGCATGTTGTAGCAACTCAACCCTTGCCTGTTCAATGTAGTTGAGATAAACAGCATTGTTGACGTGTTGAAAAAAATCCAATTCGTAGCTGCGAACTTTAATTCGCGTCTCGTGCTTGCGCATTGGCGTTGACTTTTATGAATATAACCTTGCGCTGTCAATCTTGCGAGCAAAAAAGCCGACTCTTACGAATCGGCTTCTTGTTGAGTGCGCTATTTCATCCACACCACTTAATCAATCGTCCAAGTTTCTTTGCCGCGAAGCAAGGCGTCTAAATCACCTTCGCCCTTTTCTTTAGCCGACTCGATTTGCTCGAGCATGACGTCTTCGTAGCACGGACGTTCTTCGGAGTAGAACACGCCGAAGGGGCGCGGCATATACGGCTCATCGCCAGGCTTGTCGAAGAAGCGCGTCAAGATGCTAGCTTTGGTGCGGTCATGTTCATCATGAATCCAAAGGTCGTCTTTGGAGACATTCGGCATCGTGAGATCGACGACCATGGGCTTCAAGCCGAAGAGTTTGATGCCTTTGTCATTGTTTTTGCCAAAGACGAGCGGCTTGCCATGTTCAAGGAAAAGGTCGTTTTCAGCCTTTACATCCTTTTCCGTGAAGTCCTCGAATGCACCGTCATTAAAGATGACACAGTTTTGATAAATCTCAACGAATGAAGTGCCTTTGTGCGCGTGGGCGCGTTTGAGTATTTCGCGCAAGTGTTTGATGTCTCTATCCATGGTGCGTGCGATGAAAGTGCCATCGGCGCCAAGTGCCAACGCCAGTGGGTTGATGGGATGGTCAATTGCCCCATATGGTGTTGATTTTGTTATGAACCCAACAGGCGATGTCGGCGAATATTGTCCTTTTGTCAGGCCGTAGATTTCGTTGTTGAACAACAGAATGTTGACGTTCAGATTACGCCGCAAGATGTGCAGCGTGTGATTGCCGCCGATGGATAGTAGGTCGCCATCGCCGCCAACAATCCACACATCCAGTTCAGGCCGTGTCGCTTTTAAGCCCGTGGCAATTGCAGTTGCACGGCCGTGAATCCCATGAATTCCAAAGGTCTCCATGTAGTATGGAAAACGCGACGAGCAACCGATTCCCGATACAAACACAATTTTTTCACGCGGCACCCCCAGCTCAGGCAAGATTGTTTGCACTTGTTTGAGGATGGAATAATCGCCGCACCCTGGACACCAACGCACTTCTTGACTTGATGCAAAATCCTTCGCTGTCAAGACTGGGCGTTCTACTGTTTTTCCGTTGCCCAATAAATCTAATGCTGGCATACTACTTCTCCTTTTGATTTAAGGTTGCGATGATTTTTTCTTTAAGTTCTGACACCGTAAAGGGCATGCCTTGAACCTTGTTGAATTGCACAACCGGCACAAGGAATTTTTCACGAATGAGCCGCGAGAGTTGCCCTCGGTTAAGTTCAGGAATCAGAACTTTGTCGAAGTTGTAGATGAGTTCTCCAAGATTTTTGGGGAACGGATTCAGGTAGGTCAGATGTGCATGCGAGACATCGTAGCCTTCTTCGCGCAAGTCGCGCACTGCGGTTTTAATCACCCCATATGTTGAACCCCAGCCTAAGACCAGCAGTTTGCCTTTGGGTGTGCCTGTATCAATCGTTTGAAGCGGAATGACATCGGTGATTTTCTCAATCTTTTCGGCGCGTAGGCGCGTCATGAGTTCATGATTTTCGGGCTCATATGAGATGTTACCTGTTTCGTGCTCTTTTTCCAATCCGCCGATGCAGTGCTCTAAGCCTTTTGTGCCTGGAATTGCCCATGCGCGTGCGCCGTTTAGATTGCGCTTGTAGGGTAAAAAGGGCGGGTCGCCAGGATTACGCGGAGGTGCGAATTGGACCTTGAAGTCTGGCAACTCGCTCGATGTTGGAAAGCGCCATGGCTCTGCACCGTTAGCGATGTAACCATCGGTTAGGCAAATCACTGGCGTCATGAACTCAACCGCAAGCCGACACGCCTCGAACGTGGCATTGAAACAATCCGCAGGCGAACTTGCGGCAACGATTGGGACAGGCGCTTCGCCGTGCCGACCAAACATCGCCATTAAAAGGTCTGATTGCTCCGTCTTGGTGGGTAGACCCGTCGAAGGTCCCCCGCGTTGCACATCAATAATCACCAGCGGCAGTTCGAGCGCAACCGCCAGTCCGATAGCCTCTGCTTTCAAGTCCATTCCTGGACCGGAGGTTGAAGTGGCCGCAAGGCTTCCGCCATAAGCCGCGCCGATGGCCGCACAGATGGCCGCAATTTCATCTTCAGCTTGGAAGGTTCTGACACCAAAATTTTTATGCTTAGCCAGCTCATGCAGGATGTCCGAAGCCGGCGTAATTGGATATGAACCCAAAAAGAGCGGCAAGCCTGACTTCTTTGACGCCGCAATGAGCGCATAGGCTGTGGCTTGATTGCCCATGATGTGGCGATATGTGCCCGGCGGCAATGGCGCTTTGCGCACTTCGTAGCGCGTCGTGAACAGTTCAGTGGCTTCGCCGTAGGTGTAGCCCGCTTGCAACGCTTTGATGTTGGCTTCGGCAATCTCTGGCTTCTTTTTGAACTTCTCTCGAATGTTCTTGATGGCGTAGTCCAGCGGACGATTGTAGAGCCAGAAGAGCAAGCCTAAGACAAACATATTCTTTGAGCGATCAATGTCTTTCGTGCTCAACCCTGTGCCTTCAAGCGCCGCGCGCGTCAGTTTGCCAATTTCAATTGCATAGACTTGATACTTCGACAGCGAGCCATCTTCCAGTGGATTGGTTTGGCAATTGGCTAATTGCAGGTTTTTTGCATCGAAGCCATCCACATTTGCAATGATGATTTTGCCTTCTTTGAGCAGTTTCAAATTTGCTTTCAGTGCGGCGGCGTTCATGGCCACCAGCACATCAATCTTGTCGCCAGGCGTGAAAATTTCTTTGCTACCAAATTGCACTTGAAAGCCCGATACGCCAGGAAGTGTACCTGCAGGAGCGCGAATTTCGGCAGGGTAGTTCGGAAATGTGTTGAGGTCATTCCCCAAAATTGCGGCGGTTTCGCTAAACTGCATTCCAGTGAGCTGCATGCCATCACCAGAATCGCCAGCAAATAAAATCGTTACATCTTGCTTCGTCTCGACACGAAGCGGGCGATTTTTAACTTCGCTCATCGTTATTCTCCTTTTTACTGCTTTATCAAAAATTGCTTGCCCTGAAATGTCGAGCGATATGAAAAAGAACTGTCAGTGCAAGCTGAACCTAATGTGAAATTAGGCAATCAAGTTCAAATTTCCTACTGCGCTGGCTTGCTTGCGCCTTTGTTGGATTCCTACCACAATCAAAAGGTTGCTAATGGTCAAAAGGCTTTCAGCGAAACCATGTAACACGTCATCGTGCGTGAGCGTCGGGTAACCGCGCAATCTCGAGATGTGCATGCAGATAATGGTAACCACAACGAAACACAACACAAACCAAAAGCCAAACACGGTAACCGGCGAGAAGATGGTCTTATCGCGCCCATACACAACGAGGAGCGACACCAGAAATGCAAAGTAAATTAGGCTCGAGAGTTGAAATATCGCTTCAATCATTTTCGCTCGCCAATGAAGTTCTGGGAAAGTTTGAATGGGCTGACATGCTATCAGCACCGCCACTGTTGAGAGCGTCAATGCAACTTGTTTTGCACGTGGTGCCTGCAAGAGTTGTATTGAGCCGTAGAGCAAACACATGCTTCCAACGAAGTTTACGACCTTGGACGCATCGAGCCAAAAGAGCACTGTATCGTTTGTAAGGTGAAAGATAATTACGCACCAACCGCCAACCCAGTGCGGAAGCATGAGGAGTGCAAATTTTTTGATGTCTTTACGGCGAAGGGCTTGACCGTATCGGTAAAGCAACAGCGAAGCCAGCCCCCACTCCACCATTGACGAAATGTGAACAATCCAAGTCGGTATCGAGAGCAACATGACGCTTTACCTTCCAATTGCCAAGTGATATAGGTTTTTTGCGGTGATTTTCAGTTGCACCCAAAGTGGCGCAGGCACCATTTTTTTGTAGAGATAAGAATCAAAGGAAATTTGTTGGACGTGTTTGTCTTCCAGAATCGAGACAAAACTTTCGCGCAGGCGGTCGTTGCGATAATAAACCCACTGCATTAGGCCCAGCCCTGTGAAAATAAGGCCAAATTGTTTGCGGAAGTTCTTTTCATACATAGAAAGTGGCGAACCTTTGCCTTTGAGGTGGTCAATGAGCGTTTCTGCCGCCATTTTACCCGATTTCATTGCAAAGAAAATGCCTTCGCCGTTGGAGGGCGTAACCAAGCCAGCCGCATCGCCCACGAGCATGGCCTTGCCTTTGACGAAGGTCTTGCGTGGGTGCATCGGAATTTTCGCCGCCTCTTCGTAGTAAGGTTTTGATTTAATGCCAAGTTTCTCGACAAAGCGTGCTTGCAGTTTTTTCACATTTGTCGTGCCATCTTCAGTGCCTGTGCCGATAGCAATGTGGTCGGCTTTCGGAAATACCCATGCGTAGAAATCGGGCGAGACCTCACCGTCATACCAAATCTCGACCAAGTTTTCGTAGCGTGCCAGTTCTTCGCACAAGTGAAAGCGCTGTTGAATCGCCACCGCCTTGAATTCATTGGGCGGAAAGGCTAAATCCAAGGCCACTTTGGAGTTTGCGCCATCAGCACCAATGACATACTTTGAGCTAATTTCCATTGTCTCGCCGCCCTTAAGATCAACGCAAAGCCTGTAACCGTTGTCGGTCTGTTGAACTGTTCGGAATTTTCCCTCGATTAGGGTTGCACCGTGTCGTGCAGCACGTTCGCGCAGAAACTTGTCAAATCGTTCACGGCGCACCATGCCAACAAAGCCATGCGGCATAGACATTGTTACAACCTTGCCTTTTGGAGAGCGCACGGCCATTTGAGTTACTTTTCGCTCCACCAAATCCTCGGGGATTTCAAACTCCTCAATCAGTCCCAGTGGAATTGCACCGCCGCAGGGTTTAGCGTTGTTTAGATTGCGCTCAATGAGCACAGTGGAAAGCCCTTTTTTGGCGAGTTCATATGCGGCTGAGGCGCCGGCGGGTCCGCCGCCGACAACGGCAACATCAACATTCATACTGCTAACTCCTTCTTTGTGATTTCTGAAAGAAGTTAGGGCTTTTTGCGGTCTGATACGGACGCTTTCGCCGATGGAAATGGTCGTTTCGGACGATTTCGCGCTCAATCTAATTCGGCGAGCAAGAGGCGAACCAAATTCAACGCCGCTTGGGTGAAAAGTTCTTTGTTGCGCAATCGGTCTTGGGAGAAGTAAAATGTCTTTGCACGGCGAAGTTGTCCAAATTTTTCGCTCGTGCCTACGGCAATGCACACCATTCCGACAGGTTTGGTTTCTGTGCCGCCTGTAGGTCCAGCAATGCCTGTTGTGGCTACTGCAATATCTGCACCTGACACTCTCAAACAGCCCTCCAACATTTCGAGCGCCACTTCCTCGCTTACTGCGCCAAACGTCTCCAGCGTTTCAGGCCTAACGCCCAGCACTTGCGTTTTCGCTTGGTTGGTATAAACCACACAACTCTGCGAAAAATAGGCAGAAGCACCCGGAATGTTTGTGATGCGATTGGCGATTTGTCCGCCCGTGCAACTTTCTGCCGTTGCCAGAACCATATTCCGCTCTAAGAGCATCTTCCCCACCACTTCTTCAAGCTGGACATCGTTTCGTGCAAAGATGTATTTTTCAATGCGCGATGCGACCGTGTTAAGAATGCGTTCATTTTCAGCCAGAACATCCTGACGATTCCTGCCACGCGTGGTGATGCGCAAACGCACGCCCATTGTGTGCGGCAAGTAGGCCAATGTAGAGTTGGGAGTCAGAAATTCTTGTTCGTTGCCAATCAGTTCGGCAAGGTGCGATTCGCCAATGCCCGCGGTCATGATGACACTGTGCTTGACAAAGGAATCCGACAGCGGCGCAAGAAACGGCACGATGCTTTCTTTCATCATGGCCTCCATCTCGTAAGGCACGCCGGGCAAAAGAATCACCATTTTTCCTTCGTAGCCCTTAGGGTCTTTGAGAATCATACCAGGCGCCGTGCCTTGCGAATTTTGAACGACCAGACTTCCCGCAATGACTTCGGCTTGGGAGCGATTGGCCTCGGGAATTCGTGCCCCGCGCCGCTCAAAAAGTCGTTTGCAATTTTGGTATGCCGCTTCGTTCCACTCCATTCCAAGTCCGAAAAATTCCGCAACCGCTGCTTTCGTTACATCATCGTGCGTTGGACCTAATCCGCCAGTGATAATTACCAGTTCAACTTCGGCTAGTGCATGGCGCAGCTCGGTTTGAATCACTTCCTTCTTATCACCCACCGACACCATGCGCCAAACTTCAATACCAATTTCTTCTAACTGCCGTGCAATTTCGGTGGCATTGGTATTGACCACCTGCCCAATGAGCAGTTCATCGCCAATACAGAGAATTTCCGCTCTCATTGTTGAACAATCGTTTGTTATGATTTGCGAATGTAATACACCACGCTCGAGGCTTTTTCAACATCAGCACTGGCGGCGATTGAGCCTTTCACGATTGCATTAAGCCACAGCCCCACTCCGCCCGATTTTCCTTTTGCTTTGGCAACGATGTTTTCCGACACGAGCGCATTGTAGTAAGAATCCAGCGGAAGCGCGTGCATATCCACAAGGTTGAAGCGATGCTGTGCCAGCAACTTCGCAAAGACTTTCGGCGTGAAGTGGTAAAGATGTCGCGGCGCGTCGTAGCCGTTCCAAAACTTGCCGTAGTACCGTGCGTCCCAACTTTCAGGGTTTGGCATTGCGACCACAAGCAATCCGTTTGGCTTCAAAATGCGGTGCAATTTTTTGAGCGTTTCGTTCAGCTGTAAAATATGCTCCAAGACGTGCCACATCGTGATTAAATCAAACTCAACACCGAAATCGACCGTCAGAAGTTCGCCTTGCTTGGCGTTGAGTTCATGTTCCTCAATCGCAAATCGGACGGCTTTTTCCGACATCTCGATTCCATACAAATCCAACTTCACGTGTGTGGCGTGGCGTTTGAGTTCGGCGGAAAAATCGCCAGTGGCACAGCCAATATCGAGCGCACGGTATCGCTCGCCTGCTTGAAATTGCGCGCGCTTCAAGACTGATGCGGCTTTGTAGCGAAGCGTGATAAATCGGCGCAAGAAGGTGTAAAGTCGGTCTTGAAACGAAGGCGTTTGTTTGAGCGAAATGAACGGGTCGTAATCCATCGGCTCGTAGTATTTGCCAATGGTTTCAGCCGTCGGACGCGGGTTGAGAAACATCAAGCCTGATGATGCGCCTTGAACGAGTTGCCACGTGTCGCCGGCTTGCAAGTTGAATCGGTCGGGCAAGGCAAAAAGCGGCACCAGCGACTCATGCGGGTCAATCGGTGAGGCGATGTGTTCGAGCGGTTGCACGTCTTGAAAAATCATGTCAGTCATGCGTGAGATGTTTTCGCATTTTGTAATCGTCCATCACAAATCCGCCGCCGATGTCTTTCACGACAGCTTCTTCAATGACAAACCCAAATCGGAGATAAGCACGAATAGCTTTTTCGTTACGCTTATTGACGAAGAGATAAATTGATGAGGCGCGTTGTGTTTGGGCAAATTCTGCGATGTGTGCCAGTGTGCGTTGCCCGATACCTCGGCCGTGTGTTTCAGGTGTAAGGTAAAGTTTTGAGAGAAACACGCTTGGCGATTCAAAGCGATAGGAAGCATAGCCAATTGGGTCATCGTTGAGTAAAAGAAGGTCATAGCGAAGGTTTGGGTCAGCCAGTTCTTGTGTGATAACTTCTTCGCCATACATTCTTGGCAGCATGTATTCGATTTGCGCAACGGAAATAATGCTTGGGTAATATGCATGCCAAATGCGATGCGCAAGGCTTTGAATGAGCGGAATATCCGCCGTTGTTGCTGGTTTGAAAGTCAATTTATCATTGAAGTCAGTCCTCATAGCCGGTCCATTCACCATGCCGTCCAGCCGCCATCCACAATGAGATTTGCGCCGGTCATATACGCCGATGCATCGGAAGCCAGAAACACAATTGCGCCCTTATAGTCAGTGGGTTCTGCCATTCGGCCCAGCATGGTTTTGGCAGAGTAATTTTTGATGAAGTATTCTTCTTGTGCGTTCTCGACACCGCCGGGCGAGAGCGTATTGACACGCACGCCTCGATGCCCCCAATATGCCGCCAGAAACCGTGTGAAAGAAATCACGGCGCCTTTGGTTGCTGGATACGCTGCCGACTTCCAGAAATTCTGCGAACCATCAGGCTTCTTGTAAATCGATTGGTCTGGGGCAACAAGACCATAAGTCGATGCCACATTGATGATGCTGCCTGACCCGCGTTTTGCCATTTCTGTGCCAAGAATTTGCGAGCATAGAAAAACGCCAGTGACATTCACATCGAGCGACTTCTGCCACAGTTCGAGCGGATAATTTTCAAACTTTGAAAGTTCAGCGGCGGCCGTTGGATTTTCAAACATATCGTTGATGGCGGCATTGTTGACCAGCACATCAAGTTTGCCGAAGATTTTTAGAATTTCATCGCGCAAGGCTTTGAGCGCATTGACCTTTGTAATATCGGCCGCCATGCCCAGCATCGGGCGCTGAAACTGCGCCGAAAGTTCACTTGCAAATGCCACACATGCTTCTTGATTCATATCGGTTACCACCACATTTGCGCCTGCTTCGGCAAGCGCGTAGCAATGCTGTCTACCAAGCAAACCCAGCGCGCCTGTCACGACCGCCACTTTGCCTTCAAGCGAAAATTGCTTCAAAGCGCCTGCAATCATTCCCGTTGGATTTTGTTTGAAGGAACGAAAAGTTACAAAGAAAATTGCTTAGTTCACCGTGTGCTCGACTTTCCAGCAAATCGCATAACTTTCCCAAAACTTCATGCTATGACTACGCCCGAACCGAGTTTGTTTGACATTTTAGGTCCAATTATGATAGGGCCATCGAGTTCGCACACAGCTGGCGCAAGTCGGATTGGCTTTATTGCGCAGCGCTTGTTGGGCGAATCACCACGCCGAGCGGTCATTACGCTCTACAATTCCTTCGCACGCACGCACAAAGGGCACGGCACTGATCGCGCCATCATCGGCGGCATTTTGGGTTTCACCCCCGACGATGAGCGCATCAAAGATGCCTTCGACATTGCGCGTTCAAAACGGCTTGAATGGCAGTTTAAGTTTCATGGCGATGCGGAGCACTTTCACTCTAACGCCGCACGTGTCCATCTCGTTGGCGACACGCGCAAAATCGAAATCGTGGGCGCATCGCTGGGCGGTGGCAGAATTAAAATCCAAGAAATCGAAGGCTTCGCCGTAGAATTTACGGCGCAGCTCGATACGCTGGTCGTTATTGCCGAAGATATTCCTGGAAGCATTCAGCGCATTAGCGGCATCATTGCAGAAAACAAGGTCAATATCGCGCAGATGTTCGTCTCGCGCAATAAAAACCAAAAGCCACCAATGGCCAGCATGATTATAGAACTTGATAATCCATTGTCGCCATCAAGTGTCCATGCAATCGGCGCCCTGAACTGGGTCACCTTTGCACGCCTGATTGAGTCTATTCAGGAAGGCAGTTCAATTTATGAGAAGTGAGCCAACACTAATTCAACTTCTCCTCCTCTTCATGTTGCGCTTCAAAAGCTTGTCGACGACGCCACTGGTTTGCTTTGGCATATGTGGTCACACCGCGATAAATCCCATAGAGAAACATCACTGCCATTAGGATGTTGCGATACTCATCTGTTGCCCATTGTGGCACAAGTGCTCCAAGATAAACCATCACGCCCAGCACGAAAAACATAAGCGTTGCGCTGTAGCCAATCACTTCGTTTGTGGTCAGGCCGTCCCAGATACCGCGCGATATTTTCCTGCGCTTGGATGTTTTGGCGCGTGCATGTTGAATATCTCGCAAGACCTCGTCCGCTTGGCGAACATTAAAAGTCTTTTCTTCATGTTTTCTGGACCCATTTGTGGAATATGCTTCGTTGTTCATGGTCTTCTCCTGATTTGATTAGCGAAACACGGTTGCTCGAACAAAAAAAGCCGACGTTTGCAGAACGTCGGCGCAGCGCGTTCAACTCCAATTTACCGTTGGTTCAATTTGAAATTAAAAGGCACCATCATCCATACTTTTACAGGTCTGCCGTTTTGAATTGCTGGCGTGTAGGTTGAGCTCATCACTGCGTTGATGACGGCTTCATCGAAAATGTCGGTGCCTGGGTTCTTAATGATTTGAGCCTTCTCTGGCTTTCCATTTTTCCCAATCAGCACTTTGACAATTACTTTGCCTTCAATGCCGGCTTTTCGCGCCATCTCTGGGTAGACGGCTTGGACGCGGTTGACAAATTCAGGGTCTTTTTCTACGGCGACAAAGTCTGGTGGGTCGCCTTCATCGTTTGCAGGTTCAACTGGACCACCTCCTGCGCCGCCTATAAAGCCGATGTTCGGGTCTGATAGCCCCGTGGTATCACCTTCTCCGTAGGCGCCTTTGGACGTGGCTTTCTTGATGAGGTCTTGGTCAGCAAAAGTTTTTTGGCGCGGGGCTTCTTCGTCCCTAACTTTTTTGATTTCGCCAACATCGGGCGCCGCTGGTGGTTTGAACGCCACTGGCGGTGGTGGCGGCGGTTTAGTTTGGTCCATCGGCGGTGGCGGTTGCAAATCCGAAATCGATAGTTGCCGCGGCTTCACCGTTACAATCTCATCATCCGACGGAGTCAAAAGTTCTTTTATCCACCCATAACTCAAATAAATCAGGAAAATACCTATAAAAATCGAGAGCGAGTAGCCAATGCCTTTCGCCATGAACACATGGTATTGCCGACGCAGCACCAGATTACCATATGTCAGGCGGCGTAATTTGTCGGTGTCCAGATAGTCAGTCTTGACAAAGCCGTCTCGATATTCCGACGGCGCATCAAGGATTTCTTTTTCGTTCATCATTTCGTTCATCGTTTCTTTGCCCCCTTCTTTTTTTCTTTCTTTGTCTCCTTTGGTTGAGGTTCAGGCTGTGCACCACCAGCCAGCATTTGTGTAATTTCTTCTCGATCGGCCTCGGTGAAATCGGCAATACTAAACCTTTTGATAGGTGGATTGGCAATGTTCAGTTCATCGATAATATCCACAAGGTTCTGATAGCGTGCTTTTTTGTCTAACTTCAAAACCAGCACCATCACGTCCTCACCAACTTCTTGGCGAATACGGTCTCGATTTTCTCTTAACATTTTACGAAATGCCTTGCTCACTGTCGGTCTTGCATCGCCTTCTGATTCATAAAGCTCAATCGGTTCAGGTGGCTTAAACCCAATGTTCCAGTAAGCCTTGTCGCCTTCCATTATGCGCACTGTGAGCACATTAGATTCAGGGACTTCAACCTGTGTTTGGTCATTCCTTTCAGCCGGCAGGTTGATTTCCATCGTCTTCGGCTTTGAAAATGTAGTCGTGAGCATAAAAAAGGTCAGTAGCAGGAACGCCACATCGACCATTGGGGTCATGTCAAGGCGAAATCCCAACCGTCTTCTAACCTTCTTGCCGCCTTTTTTGGGCTGTCTTGGCTCAGGTGAACCGACTGCTGCCATAGTTGCTGACTGTTTCGTTTCAGTTTAGTCCGTTGAACCTCCTTCAAAGCCTGTAATCAGGTTGAAGGTGGGCATATTGGTTCGCTTAAAGGTCTTCATGACGAAATCGACCATCTCGTAGCTTGAGTTGTTATCTGCCTTGATAACAGGTCTCAATTTTGGGTCTGCAAAGCGTGCGGCGATAATCATCTTCTCGAGATTATTTTTTGTAACAGGAAAGGCATCGCTCAGCTTAAACTTGCGCAGTGAATCCTCAATTGCTGGGTAACCAGATTCTTCAAGTTGTTTTTGAATCGTACTCTTAAAGATGCGTTCACGCACTGGTTGAGCATCTACACCCAAAAAGAGTTCATCGTTCTTGCCAATTTGCACCATCAAAATATCGGTGTCGGGTAGCGGCACTGTGGCATTTGATGACGGTAAATCAATGGGCGTTGGTTCTGGCGGGCGGAACTGCGTCGTCAGCATAAAGAATGTCAGAAGCAAAAACGCCACATCGACCATTGGGGTCATGTCAAGATTGTAGCCAACTCGTTTAGATTTAACCTTGGGCATCGTCGTTAGGCGTTAAAGTTAGGCACTGACTTTTTCACTTTGTGTAGAAAGCGTTTGCACGATATAAAATGCCGCCTCGTCAATCATGTGTGTGAAACTGTCGATACGTGTCGTAAAGTAATTGTAAGCAACGATTGCTACAATACCGCCGAAAATTCCGCCTGCTGTGTTATAGAGCGCCTCCGAAATGCCTCGTGAAAGTCCTACAGCATCGGGGGCTCCACCTGTTGCCATGGCTGAAAACGCACGAATCATGCCAATCGTCGTCCCCAGCAATCCGACCATTGTTGAAATGGATGCAATCGTTGAAAGCGCCACTAAGTTCCGCTCTAAGAGTGGCATCTCCATTTGCGTTGCTTCTTCCATGGCTTTTTGTAGGCTAGCCGTTTTTTTGTCAGGGTCAGTCACATTCTTAGCCACCAGCTCTTTATACTTTTCCAAACCAGCGCGGATGACTGCCGCTAACGAGCTTTGGTGCTGGTCGCATTTCTCAATCGCACTGTCAATCCGACCCACTTCAATTTCTTCCTTAATGCTCTTGACAAAGTCTGTCAAGGTCGATTTGCCTTCTGCCTTTTTTAAAGCAATGGAGCGTTCAATGATGTAAGCAAAAACCATGATGATTAAGGTCATCAAAACCGCTACCAGAGGACCGCCTTCATACATCGCATGCCACATTGATTCCTTCGGCTGAGTGCCCATGTAAAAGAAATAGAAAGCGAATGAAACGCTTGCGGCAATCGTGATGAGAACCGCTGTAAATGCACTTTGCTTCATATAGCGTGGTTTGTTGTTTTTGTGGTTAAGAAGTTAATTGACAAAACTGCACATCACTATGCAACGCCTTGGAGATACGGCTCCAAGTATAAGAAAAATTCCAATAAAGCAAAATGCTTTTCGGCATTTTGCAACTCATGGTTCTTTTCTTTGCGTATGAGAAATTGTATTTTCTCTATGAATAGGTGTGTAGTGCGAACCAGAACGATTCATCCGCGTTTGCTATGCTACGACTCTTGCTTCTTTCTGCTGACCATGCACAAACGATGCGACTTAGCACCATGCTTACGAGTTCAAAGCAATTCACAGTAGCTGTTGCATCGAGCAGCGAACAGGCCTACCATATGCTCCTGAACGATTCCGGGCAATTTAGCAGTGTGATTGTCAACCACACAAAATCTCTTCACCAGATTGACCAATTCTTTAATCTTGTTGCTCGCCTATCCAGTCCAATTCCCATCGTCCTGCTCTGTGAACGCGGGCATGAACATTTAATTATTTCTTCTATGAAGAACGGTGTGAAGGATTGTATCCTCAAAGATGAGCTCAATGATGCCTTGCTGATTAGAACCATTTTGCAAGCTATTGAGGCCAATAAGTTTGAACTGATGAATGTGCAATTTCATAAGCAACTTGAAGCCCGTGCACATTACGACTTTCTGACTGGGCTCTTGAATCGGTATCGATTCAGCGAACTGTATGAGTACGAAGTTTCCAGTGCGCGCCGATACAAACGGCCGCTTTCGGTTGCGATGATAGACCTTGACGATTTCAAACGCATCAACGATACCTTCGGACACAAAACGGGCGATAATGCTTTGATTGCGATTAGCCGCCTGCTCAAATCCCAACTGCGCTCCGTTGACTTAATTGCGCGGTTTGGCGGCGATGAGTTCGTTGTGATTATGCCTGAAACCGACTTCTCACAAGCCCAAATCACTTTTCAGCGGATTTGCCAAGCCTTGACAGACTTCAACCAGTCTCGCCAACTCCCCTGCGAACTTGCAATCAGCATTGGCATCAGCAGTAGCGACAAAGGATACGACGATCTCATCGAGCGCGCCGACGCGGCTATGTATCGTATGAAGAGCCTGCGTAAGCATCAGCAGGCTACACACACTCCGCCTCAATCCTGACACTGCCGCTTCTTTGGAATTGCATAGTTACACCATTATATTTGTGATTCTTTCATTAACCACTCGAATTTGTAAGAATGAAAGCTCTCGTAGAAATTTCCAACAAGCAGTTTTTTGTCAGTGCGGGCGATAGGATTTTTGTGCCAACCCAGAAGGCCCCAGAAGGCGAGACACTCACATATGACAAAGTTCTTCTTAGCATTGATGGTACAACCACAACCCTTTCGCCTAAAGTCACCGTAACCGCAAAAGTGCTTGCACATGTGAAAGGCGAAAAGGTCTTGGTCTTTAAGAAAAAACGTCGCCGACGCTATCGTCGCACCAAAGGACACCGTCAAGGATACACACAACTTGAAATTCTCTCAATTGCATAACTTGTTATTCACGGAGGGTTCTACACATGGCACACAAGAAAGGCGCTGGCTCCACGAAGAACGGACGCGACAGCAATCCGAAGTATTTAGGCGTAAAGGTTTTTGGCGGCGAAATGGTAACCGCCGGCTCTATCATCGTGCGTCAGCGCGGCACCGTCTACTTCCCAGGTAAGAATGCTGGTTTGGGCAGAGACCATACCATCTTCGCACTGAAAGATGGTAAAGTCGTCTTCAAGACGGGTAAGAACGACAAAAAATTCGTTCACATTGAGCCTGCATAACTTAACGGAAAAAGCCCATTCTTAGAATGGGCTTTTCGGCTTCTGTGCACGGGTTATCTCTCCACACTCCTCTACCTGTATGACCCTGCTTATGCTTCCAGTGCAACTAAGCGGGCAAGAGTTCTTTCAACACCCTTTGCACCGTGCTACCTTCAGCTTTGCCTTTTAGTTCTTTCATTGCGACGCTCATCACTTTGCCTATTTCTTTTTGTGAGCTTGCACCGACTTCGCCGATGATGCGCTTCAACACATCTTTAATTTCTTCTTCTGACAGTTGTTTTGGCAGGAACTCTTGAATGATGGCAAGTTCCGCTTTTTCTTTTTCAGCTAAGTCGGTGCGACCCGCTTTGGTGAACTCCTCAATAGAATCTTTGCGACGCTTCACCATTGCCGTGAGCACTTCGATTTCTTCTTCGGGGGTTAGGTCGCCGCGTTGTACGCGTTTTTCGGCCGTTTCTTTCTCGATGATGTATTTCTTAATGTCGCGCACGGTTTCAAGGCGCACTTTGTTGCCGCTCTTCATAGCGGCTTTAATTTCTTCATTGATTCGTTCTTTGAGTGTCATTTCTGGTTAGGGTTTGATTTTGAGGCACGCAGTTGTGCTTCTTGGTTGATTTTATGAAAGTCTATAAAAGTTCAAAACAAGAAAAGCCCGTCCGTTACAACGGGCTTGATGTTGAGCCAGCATCAATTATCCGCCGATGTATTCTTTGAGCACGTTGCTATATGGTGAGTTTCGCAAGCGACGAATGGCCTTTTCTTTGATTTGCCGAACGCGCTCGCGAGTTAATTTGAACTTTTCACCGATTTCTTCGAGTGTCAGTGGGTTTTCCATGCCGATGCCGAAGTAAGAGCGAATGACATCGGCTTCGCGTGGCGACAAGGCCGAAAGCGACCGTTCAATCTCAATGCGTAGCGATTCTTGCATGAGACCATGGTCTGGGCGCTGTGAATCGTTTGGTAACACATCGAGCAAGCGGTTATCATCGCCTTGTGCAAATGGCGCATCGACGGAGATGTGCCTGCCTGCGATTTTGAGCGTGTCCGTTACTTCTGACGAGTTCATGTCTAAGACTTGGGCCAGTTCTTCGGTGCTAGGGTCGCGTTCGTATTCTTGTTCTAATTGCGAAAATGCCTTACCAATTTTATTGAGCGTGCCAACGCGGTTCAGCGGCAAGCGGACAATGCGCGATTGTTCCGCCAGCGCTTGCAAGATAGACTGACGAATCCACCATACAGCATATGAAATAAACTTAAACCCGCGTGTTTCATCAAAGCGTTTAGCGGCTTTGATGAGCCCAAGATTGCCTTCGTTAATTAAATCGCCAAGTGAAAGTCCTTGATTCTGATACTGCTTCGCTACGGAAACCACGAAGCGCAGATTGGCTTGAATAAGCCTTTCCAAAGCCCGCCGTGCTTCTTTGTATTCTTTTGAGTCAATCGGCTTGCCTTCTCCACGTTTAATTTTACGCGTCAGTTCAATCTCATCTTGTGGAGTGAGCAGTTCAAATTTGCCGATTTCTTGCAGATAGCGGTCAAGCGATGCGCTTTCACGATTGGTAATTTGCCTGCTGATTTTCAGTTGGCGCATGGTTCTCCTTCGAGTCAATAACAATAATGAATTGATAGATTGATGGCATTTATTTCAAACTCTCTGCCTGGATGTTGATGCTATCTATGATTCCCACGATTGTAGCATCGGTTGGCACGAGTGTTAGATTTTTGCGCACTTTGATTGGAATGGCGGCTTCCGAAGATGTTACATACATCACGGTCTCGCCGATACCTGCACCGATGGTGTCAATAGCAATCAGCGGTCTACCTATTGCAGACCCGTCAGCGCCGAGCGGTTGGAGCAGTTGCAATTTCTCGCCCACCAGCGCTTGGTGCTTTTGCGTTGCCCAAACTGTACCAATCACTTTCCCAATATACACTCTTGAATCTCGTAAAGTTTTAGTCTGCTACATCCATCTTGTCGACGATTGCCATGATGACAGCGTCGACAGGCTTGTTTTTGGTTATTTCGGTCATTCTGGCTGAACTGCCTGTGGCGACCAAGACCACTTCGCCGACACCTGCACCGACAGCGTCTACGGCAACTAAAAACCCCTCTTTGGTCTGCAAATCCAAACCAACGGGTCTAACGATTTGAAGTTTCATGCCTATCAGTCCCTCATCCTTGCGCGTTGCCCAAATCGTGCCAACCACTTTTCCAAGTGTCATGATTTGTCAGGTTTAGTCGTTAAAAAACATATCTCATCGTGATAGAAGTTCAAAAGACTTTGACACAATTTCCGCCCGAATTTTGGGCGTGTTGTAAGGCCTTTTCTGCTCCTTCAATCCAGAGTTCTAGGTCGGCTTGTTCATGGCGCAATCTGGCTAAGCCAATGCTGACGGTTGCCAGAATGGTGCGGTATTCATCGCCTGTCTCGAACGGGAAATTGACGATTTGCTCGCGCACTTTTTCTGCCCAAAATCGTGCGTTTATTTCACTGATGCCGATAAGACAGACGCCGAAGCGCATTTTGCCGACTCGTGCCACGAGATCATAATTTCGTGTGTTTGCGGCAATCATGCGCGCCGCGGCTTGCATCAGCTTTGCCAGCACTGTTGCACTTTGCTGGCTTCGGGCTTCAATGGTTTTTTGGTCGTCAAATTCAATCAGGAGCAAGACCATCTCTGACCGTTCGCGCGTGGCACGATTTGTTTCATACCGCAGTCGCTCAAAAAAGGCCTTTGGAGTAAGCAAGCCTGTCTCTTCGTCAAAAGGTGAGATTTGCTTGATGCGCTCTTTCAGCCAAAGGCTATTGAGCGAAAGCGATAGTGCATTGACAAAGAAGCGTGCTCTTTGCGCGCTTTCTTGGCTGAAAAAATTTTTGTGAGACGATTCCAATGTTACCACTCCGGCGACAAACTCGCCGAGTTTAATCGGCATAATCAGCATTGAGCCTTCTGCTGTTGCAATGTCTTCTTCTTCGGCAAAAAATCGCGGCAGTCCGTTGAGCGTAGAAAGGTCATCAATAATGCCTGAATCGCCGTGCACTACAGCTTGCCCAACAGCGGAGTGTTCAAGATTTATCAATGTGCCTTCGGCGATGTAACGGCTCTTCGTGTGCACCTTACGCACACGCAATTCTGAATGTGAGTCGAAGAGTGCCAGCACCAGGTGGTCGCTATCAATCACACTTTGAATGGCCTTGCAGACTGCCTGAAGTTGTGCTTCAAGTTGCGCTTCTTTGTGAAGTGCATGAAGAGCCGCAATCGCTGGCTCAACAAACCGAATGGATTCCAAGTATCCCGACTTCACTGCATAGTTATCAATTAACGCTGTGCAAATTTTTCCGAAGCGATTCAGCAGCTTGACTTGCTCTTGGCGAAATGCATTCTTTTGCAGGCTATCTGCAAACAAAACTGCATAGATATGTTCACGATGAAAGACCGGCACTCCCATAAATGACCTTACACCTAAGGGCGCACTGTAATAGCGTAGCAGTTTGGGTTCATCTTCGACACTGATTTCTGTGTAAAGTTGTCCGTTTTTTGCCAGTATCACTTGTGTCAGGGCGTCGCTACCGAAAGAGAGCCATTTTTCGTCTGTGAAATACTCGGTTGCCGTGTCTTTATAGGCGAGGTAAATTTTTTTCTTATTTGTGCTCACCCATGCAAAGCCGGCCGAGTGCGCGTTCATTGTTGCCTTAACAATTGCCAGAATTTCGGACATCAGTGTTCCTAATTCTTCTTCAAGGCTTAACGGTGTCGCTTGTGCCAAAACCGAATCGGGCTCATCAAAAGGCTCGAGTTTAATTTTGACCGCCCGTGAAGCGCTTTTTTCAGGCTTGTATTTGCGAACACTGATGCTCTCCTCGCTCGAATTCATTGAAGCCCCAATACAGTTTCAACTCCAAAAAACGTAAATATACTTTTTTTCAAATTCTTTTGTAAGGCTTAGCAAGCCCCAGCCTATAAAGGTTTTCCCGTTGTCTTTGCGTAACTTCGCTCTGCGCCAGAAGCCCCATGTCGGCGTATTGTTTGGGTTTAATTGATTTCAATCTAACCATGACTGAGCTACAGTTTTTACAGGAGTGCCATTTGCACTTGCCGCTCTGGAAGTGTTTGGAGATGGGCTGTAAGGCACAGTATGAGGCGCTTCAACGGCACATTCGCGAACAAGCCCTTTCGGCCGAGGGGCAAGAGACCCAAGCCGTGCTTGAAGCGCTGTATTTGCTTAGCGTGTATTTCCCAGAAAGTCCTGTTTTTGATTGCACAGATAGAGTGCCTGCGGCACATGCTTCTTCTGCCGATTTTCAACATCCTTAACCTTTGAATGCATGCCGGGACTTGTCGAGCAAGGTAAGTCGCTCTCAACACTTGAGCTTAACTCGCTTTTAGAAACCAGCAAGGTGCTGACAGCCACGACGGATATTGACCAAATTTTGTCGCATGTTTTGCGCACTGTGATGGGCAAGTATGTGCTCTTGCGTGCGGCTATCAGCATTATTGAGCGACATGGGGAGCGAACCTATTACAGGCTGGCTCAGTGTCGTGGGTTGCCAAATCCACCGAAGCAGTTCGAGAATTTGAGCGCCTTTATGGCGATGTATGGGTTTGAGCAATGTGTGCCCCTGATTTCGCAGGCGCGGCAGATTGGCTGTTTGCTTTTAGGGAAAAAACTCACGGGCGCGCCCTACACCGACACTGAATTAGCCTTCCTTGAATCGCTGGCCGCACTTACCGCCAGTGCCTTAGAGAGTGCTCTTACGTTTCAAGAACTAAAGCAACTCAATCGCGACCTCAACCAAACCGTCCAAAAACTCAAAACGCTCTTTGAGCTTACAAACTCTTACACCGTTGGGCTTTCACGCGATGAAATCCTCAAAATTTTTTCGCACTCTGTTGCAGGACAAATGCTCCTTCGCTCATACATGGTGGTCTTGCTTAGCGAGAGCGGAAAGCCCATTACCGAACTCTCGCTTGGGGTTGAAGTGCATAACCTTTCACAAGGTCAGCAGTTTCAGCACGAGTTGGAAAAAGTGCTCCAAGTCGAGAAACCAACCAAAGTTACACATCATGACTATCCTTCGCTCTATTTAGCTGGGTTACATTACATTGTGCCCATGCGAAACAACGACAAAACCATTGGTGCATTCATGTGCGGCGAGCGCATCACGAAGTTACCTTTTTCGGAGACTGACTTGGACTTTATTTCGCTGGCGGCGGCACAGGCGGCTAATGCGTTAGAGCAATCGCGCCTTTTCAAAGAGACACTTGAGGCACAAGGATTAGAAAAAGAACTGCAGGTCGCCAAAGAAACCCAAGCCGCACTTTTGCCCAAATCACTGCCTACTCTTCCCGGTCTTGAAATTGCCGCGCAAAATGTGCCCACCAAGCAAGTGGGCGGCGATTATTACGATGTCATGAGGCTTGGCGACACGCACCTCTTTCTTAGCATTGCTGACGTTACGGGCAAAGGCATGCCTGCCGCACTTCTGATGGCGAATCTACAAGCCTCTATCAAAGCCTACATGAATACCTTCGATCCTGAAACCTTTGATCTCTCTGCGGTCGTTGGGAAAATCAACAACCTGATTTACGAAAATACACCTGCCGATAAATTCATCACCTTTTTTTGTGGGATTCTTGAGCTTCAGACGCGTGTTCTGCTTTCGGTCAATGCTGGGCACAACCCGCCGCTCTTGTTCAAAAAGTCGGGCGAAGTTCACCCCCTGACGAAAGGTGGCGTGATTTTAGGTGTCATTTCAACCCTTGCGCCCTACGAAGTGGAATCCACACTTCTCGAAAGCGGCGATGTTCTTCTGCTCTTTACCGATGGCGTCACCGAAGCCATGAACACGGCACGTGAAGAATTTGGCGAAGCCCGACTCATTGCCCTTGTGCAAGCCAACCGCGATAAGCCGGCTCATGACATTCTCGAATGCATTATCGCAGAAGTCAACCGCTTTCAACCAACTGGCGAACAGCACGACGATATTACGCTGGTTTGTCTCAAACTATCCTGAACTTTTTCAGAACGCAGGTTCCGCAAACATTTTTAGCCGTTCAAGCGAATCGGCTTCGATTTCTTGGTGCAGGCTATTGCCGTGTGCATCCATGGTGCAAATAGCGGCGAAGCCCTCGACTTCCAAATGCCACATTGCTTCGGGGACGCCCATTTCTTCCAGAAAATCGACGCCGGTGACTTCTTTAATGCACTGGGCATAGTATTGAGCTGCGCCACCGATAGCGTTCAAATAAATGGCTCCGTGTTCTTGCAAGGCCTTTAGTGTCTTTGCACCCATGCCGCCCTTGCCAATAATTGCGCGAAACCCTAAACGCTTAATCACATCGGCCTCATAGGGCTCTTCACGGATAGAGGTTGTCGGGCCAGCGGCTGTGATTTTGTATTTGCCGTTTTCCTTCAGGACCACTGGGCCGCAGTGATAGAGCACGCCGCCGCGCGTTTCAACGGGCATATCTTTGGCCTCGAGGTTGTGATGGATTACGTAGTGATGAAATGCATCGCGCCCTGTATGGATTGTGCCATTGATGATTACCACGTCGCCCACTTTCACTTTGCGAACTTGCTCTTCACGAATGGGGGCTTGCAACACGATTTCTTTGCCCGTGAGCGGTATGCCTGCACCTTTTGCCAAGCGTTTGATTTCATCGGTTTCGCGATAGAGCCATTTGATAATGTTTCCATGGGCATCGAGACGGATGCCCAGCCGACGATACGCCCAGCAATTATAAGCCACGCTGACAAAGAAGCTTGCTGGCAAGCGTTCGGCCAGTCCGATTTTACAGCCCAGTAGCGTAACCTTGCCGCCAAAGCCCATCGTGCCAATGTTGAGCCGATTGGCGTTTTGCATCACATATTCTTCCAACTGGCGCAAGGTTTCATCAGGGTTGACATCATCGAGAGGGCGCAGGAGTTGTTGTTTGGCCAGGTCATAGCCCGAGGTGCGGTCGCCGCCAATGCCCACACCAATAAAACCTGCCGAGCATCCCTGCCCTTGAGCTTGCCAGACAGCGTGCAGGATGCACTTTCGGATTCCGTCCAAATCGCGCCCAGCTTCGCCCAGCCCCTCAAGCTCGGTCGGTAGTGAGTATTGAATGTTCTTGTTTTCACAACCGCCGCCCTTCAAGATGAGTTTGATTTCGGTAAAATCTTTTTCCCATTGCTCGAAGTGCATAATAGGCACGCCCGGCCCCACATTCGTGCCACTGTTCTTACCTGTGATAGGATGAACGGAGTTGGGACGCAACTTGCCCATTTTTGTAGCCTCTATGGTCGCTTCCTTGATGGCAGTCTTGATTTCAAGTTGATTGACACCAACTGGCGTGTAAATGAAAAAGGTCGGCATGCCAGTGTCTTGACAAATGGGTGAGACATTCTCGCACGCCATATCCACATTGAGCGTGATGGTCGACAGTGCTAAGCCTGAACGCGAATCGGCTACTTCATGCTCGAGCGCATGTGCAATTGCACGACGCACATCGCTGGGCAAGTTGGTCGACGTCTGCGTAATCAATTGCAGGATTGAATCTTTCAGTGCGGTCATACTACAAGAAGTTTGAATTACGAAAAGTCATCCGCTTTGAATTTAGCCAAATCGAACACGCCTGAAAAATATGGTTTATTTGCCAAGAAGGCGTAACTTTGTGCCCGTCCAAGATAACTGCACTCAAACAAAAACATCTCAACACTTACTCATGAAACTGCTTGCACATGTGGCACTTGGCCTGCTTTCCTTCCTCTTTCTCTATCGCTTTGCACGCTACTTGACCACTCCGCTTTTGAAAAGGCTTGGCATTTATCGCTATTACTCCAAGATGTTCTTCACCGTGCCTCTTGGGTTAAACACCTTAGAGGTTCATATTGGCACAAGTTGGGACTTTTTTCGGCTACAAAAAGTCAATCCGTCAATTTTGCTGTATCACTTGGCCGAAGGGTTAAAGAACTTATGCGCCGACATTGAGGCAGGCAAAATTGCCTCCGAAACGAAAATTCGCGCCAGTTTGTATTATTTCAGTGCGGCAACGGTAGAGAAGTTTGGTTTCAAATCGCGCCGCCCGAACTTCCTGGAATGGGTTGCCTTCAGCCTGAATTATCTTGAACTCTGTATCCTGCTTTCCATCTCATACAGAAAACTTACTCGTGTTCGTTTTGAAAATCTCAAAATTATTGAGGGGGTTGCGGGCGAATTAGCTCGTTACAAAGCCGATTATCAACGCATTGCCGAACGCCTTAAACAGCGCGGGGCTCTTCAATCCATTTTCATTCCAGCTTCAAAAGCAACTTGCAATGTTGCCTAAGGTATGCTCCCACCGGTTCAAGGGCTAACAGAAAAAGAAGTTCAAGAGCGAAAGGCCAAAGGGTTGATTAATCGAGCCAAGTTCGAGCACATCAAAAGCGTCCCTCAAATTATCCTTGAAAATTCGCTCAGCGTCTTCAACCTCATCAATTTTGCGGTCATCACTTTTTTGCTGGTGTTTTATTTTACCACGCACGATGAACGGTTGGCACTGGATTCGCTCGGACTCATTACCGTTACAGTTGCCAACACCTTGATTGCTATTGTTCAAGAAATTCGTGCCGCCCGCACGCTTGCCAAAATGGAGCTTCTTAAAAATCCCCTTGTTACAGTTATCCGAGATGGTAAAAAGATTCAGATTGATAAGCACGAGGTCGTGCAAGACGACGTGATTTTTCTTCAAACAGGCGAGCAAATTGTCGTCGACGGCAAGGTGCTCTACGCCAATCGGTTAGAGGTGGATGAATCGCTGGTTACAGGCGAATCCATTCCGATTACCAAGTCTGCCGGTGATAACCTTTTATCGGGCAGTTTTTGTGTCTTTGGTAATGGCTATTTCCGCGCCGAAAAAGTTGGTGCAGAAAGTTATGCCACCACCCTCACGGCACAAGCCAAGCGATACAAGTTCATGGTCTCCCCACTTCAACGCAAAATCAATTTGCTCTTTGTGTGGTCATTTGGCATTACAGCCATGCTTGTGCTGATAGAGCTCTTGCGCAGTTTGTATCTGGAGAACTTCACGCCTGATGAGGTACGCAAAATCTCTACGATTGCCATTTCACTGATTCCCGAAGGGTTGGTGTTTTTTTCGTCTATCACCTTCACGATAGGTATTTTTCGGATTGCTAAAATTGGCGCTGTCATTCAGAAAATCAATGCTATTGATGCCTTCCCGACAATTGAGGTTGTGTGTATGGACAAGACTGGCACGCTCACGCAGAACAAAATTGCCTTTGCTGCGCTGTCGCTTTTTGACAACTTTTCTGAAGCGGAGGTTAAAGAATACTTAGGCGCGTTCAGTGCGCTCAGCACCGAGCAAAATGCTACCATCAAGGCTTTATCGATCTTTGCACCGCCAGAGGGCATTCTCCGGCTTGATGAAATTCCCTTTCGCTCCGATATTAAAATCAGTGCTGTCAAAATGAAGATTAAGGGCATGGTGCGCACCTTCATCCTTGGTGGTTTTGATGTGCTTCAAGAGCGCCTCTCAAAGCATGATGAAGCAGAAGCCCTTAGGCTTTTTAGCATGCACAAACTTTCAGGCTATCGCAACCTGCTCCTCGGTGAGGTCAGGTCGGAACTCTCCGAACAACTTTCCGCCGAACAAGTTGACTCGTTTGAAATTACGCCCATTGCTATTGTCTCGCTTAAAGACGAAGCCCGTACCGACGCTATGGAAGTCTTAAAACTTTTCGAGAAAAATAACATTGAGGTAAAAATTATTTCTGGCGATTCTGGCGATTCGGTGTTGCAAACTTTGAGCGAAATTGGCTGGAACGCCTCGCCCGACATGATGATTACAGGCAACGAGCTTGAACAACTTCCCAAAGAGCACTTGCCTAAACTTGTCTCTCAAAAATCCATCTTCATTAGAACAACGCCCGAGCACAAACTGGCTATTGTTCGAGCGCTCAAAGATTTGAAGAAAGAAGTTGCCATGATTGGCGATGGGGTCAATGATTTGCTTGCCATTAAAGAAGCCAGCTTAGGGATTGCAATGGAAGAAGGGAGCGCCATTACGAAAGAGGCTGCTGATGTCGTGTTGCTCAAAAATCGCTTTTCGCTTTTGCCCAAGATGTTTGATGAAGGAAACAAAATCATCAACACGGTGCGCTATGTCTCCAATCTTTTTGTTACGAAAAACATAGTGGTGATGGTGCTGAGCATCTTGCCTTGGTTTTTAGATGTGCTCTATCCGCTGACGCCGCGCAAGAGCGGGCTTGTGAGCGTTCTGGGCATTGCCTTCCCTGCCTATTTCATTGCACTCGTCAACCTCAACACCTCGCCTGTGCGAGATTTCTTCAAGCAACTTCGGGAGTTTGTGTCTCTTTCGACGGTGATGACTTTGAGCCAGACCTTTGCCGCTTACTGGATTGGGCTTTATGTGTTTGACTTTCCTGAATCGGTTGTGGTTGAACTCATGACAGGCGCGCTGGTGCTGGCATCTATTTTGAATTTTCTGTGCGCCGTCTATTTCGATGATGTTCGAAATCAAAAGCAATATCTGCTCTTCGGCTTGGGGCTCACGTTGCTGTATGTTTTTTTTGCAACGATTTCGCCTGAATTTTTCATTATGAAAATCATTACGACTTTTTATGAAATCACGCCATTTGACTTCTGGCAGTGGGTTGCGATTGGGCTTGCCACTGTTCCACTGGCGATTTTCTTTTTCTTCGCGCATCGGGTGGTCTCAAAGCCAAAAGTTGTGCTTTAAGAGACCACTGTCTCCAACAATTCCAGTTTTGCTTGCCTGCCTCTGACGGTCAATTTTGCTCTTGCTCCAATCGGCAAAGTCAGTTTGTGTTTGGTATGTCCGTAGGAGAGATTCGTGCAAACAGGCACGCCGTTTGACCACCATGCCAGGTAATCGTCCATCACTTCCTCGAGCGTCAGTGAGGGCTTTTCATCATCGTCCTCAAAGCAATCGGTCATCTGTCCGATGATGAGTCCTGATAGTTTTTCCAGAATGCCTGCATTTTCAAACTGCGAGAGCATACGGTCAATGCGATAAGGTTCTTCGCCGATGTCTTCGAAGTAGAGCAAGGCTTTGCGCATGTTGGGCAGATAAGGTGTGCCGATGAGCGCCGTGAGGAGGGAAAGATTGCCGCCGATTAGTCGCCCTTTGGCTTCACCAGAACGCAGGCCGACCAAGCGATGCGTTTCGTGGTTGATAAACCGACCATAGCGGCGGGCCTTGGTCAGCATGCGCCAGAGATGATATTGCGAGTATTCATCTGGTGAGACCATATCGGAGACGAGCATCGGTCCTGAAAAGGTAATGAGTCCTGTTTTAGCGAAGATGGCACAGCAGAGTGCCGTGATGTCGGAGAAGCCCACAAAGATTTTGGGGTTGCGTCGGATGAGGTTATAGTCCAGACGTCGGAGCAGCCGTGGCGAGCCGTAACCGCCGCGCAAGCAGAAAATTGCTTTGACCGATTTATCGGCGAACATTCGGTTGATATCGTCAGCGCGCTCGTCATCTGACCCAGCCAAGTAGCCTCGCATTTTTTTGATGTGCTGACCCATCTTGACTGTATAGCCAAGCGATTGGAGATAGGCTTTGGCTTTCTCGAGCTTGTCTTCGGGGAAGAGCGGACTTGCAGGCGCCACGATGCCAATCGTATCGCCGGCCTGCAATCGTTTCGGTTTCAGAATCATTCGGACAGCAATTGCGATGCGCTCTCGACCAGAAGCACGGCTTTGTTTGCACTAACCTCGAAGAACCCGCCCGACACCTTAAAGATTTTTTGCGACTTATCGGCACAGTCAATGCGCACTTCGCCTGCGTTAATCAAGGTCAAAAAAGGCGCATGTCCTGCTAACACTTGAAACTGCCCTTCGCAACCTAGCGCTGTTAGGCTTAGCACCTTGCCGCTGAAGAGACTCTTGGCTGGCGTGACAATGTCTAGGTGAAATTCACTTGCCATGCCTTTCCTCTTTACTTTGTCTCGGCTAACATTTTTTCACCCTTTTCGACGGCTTCTTCGATTGTGCCCACAAGGCGGAAGGCCGCCTCGGGCAAGTGGTCATACTTGCCCTCGAGGATTTCTTTAAACCCGCGAATAGTGTCCGCAAGTTTTACATACCGCCCCTTCAAGCCAGTAAACTGCTCTGCCACAAAGAACGGTTGCGAGAGAAATTGCTGAACGCGACGTGCACGCGCCACCACCAGTTTATCTTCTTCAGAAAGTTCATCCATGCCCAAAATGGCGATAATATCTTGCAAATCCTTATAGCGCTGTAAAATTTGCTTGACCCCTTGCGCCACTTCGTAGTGTTCTTGTCCAACAATCAGCGGGTCTAAAATGCGTGAGGTGGAATCCAGTGGGTCAACAGCGGGATAAATGCCCATTTCTGCAATTTGCCGCGACAGGACCGTTGTGGCATCCAAGTGCGCAAAGGCCGTTGCTGGTGCTGGGTCAGTAAGGTCATCGGCGGGCACATAAATCGCTTGAACAGAGGTAATTGAGCCTCTGATGGTTGATGTGATTCTATCTTGCAGGGCGCCCATTTCGGTGGCTAATGTTGGCTGATAGCCCACAGCGCTCGGCATGCGGCCAAGCAAGGCTGATACTTCCGAGCCTGCCTGCGTGAATCGGAAAATGTTGTCAATAAACAACAGCACGTCGCGCCCTTCCTCGTCGCGAAAGTATTCGCAGATGGCTAATCCTGTCAGCGCCACACGCGCCCGCGCCCCTGGCGGCTCGTTCATCTGTCCGAACACCAAAGCCGCGTTCTTGATAACCCCTGATTCCGTCATCTCAAGCATTAAATCATTGCCTTCACGCGTCCTTTCGCCAACGCCTGCAAACACCGAGTAACCATTATGAAACTTCGCAATGTTGTTGATAAGCTCTTGAATGATGACCGTTTTCCCAACGCCCGCACCACCAAACAACCCCGTCTTTCCGCCTTTGGCGTAGGGCTCAATCAAATCAATCACTTTGATGCCGGTCTCCAAAATTTCGGCTTTGGTAGAGAGCTGATCAAATGTCGGTGGGTTTCGGTGAATCGGGTATCGCTTGGTTGCCTTGATTTCGCCCTTGCCGTCAATTGGCTCGCCGACAACATTGAGCAAGCGCCCGAGCACTTCGCTGCCGACTGGCGTTGTAATTGGCTCTCCAGTGTTGATGACCTTCATGCCGCGAACCAACCCTTCTGTGGAATCCATCGCAATCGTGCGCACGCGTTCTTCGCCCAGATGCTGTTGAACTTCAAGCACCAGTTCAGTCCCATTTTCACGGCGAACCTTGAGCGCTGTCAGAATAGATGGCAAGTTGCCCTGTGAAAAATCCACATCCACGACGGGACCGATGACCTGCGTGATAATGCCTTCTTGCATAATGAGATGAGAAATGATTTGGCTGGATGAACGTTATGCTGGCTATAAGCCCATTTGCGTTACTGCATGTTACAGAGCCACCGATGGGACTCGAACCCATGACCTGCTCATTACGAGTGAGCTGCTCTACCAACTGAGCTATGGTGGCTTGAAAGAGAAAGCGAATATACGAAAAGAGATGGTTTCCGCAAGTGTCTCACTTTAAGTCTCCGATGGCTTTACTGACGGCTTGCAGGAGTGCTTCGCTCTGGACGAGCCGTAGCATGGTTTCGATATCGTGGTGGAAGAGTCGATCGCTTTCGGCGTGCGAGATTAGTTTCCGAATTTCTTGATGCACAGCTTCGATGCCATTTCCGCTTTTCATGGGGCGGAGGAAATCTAAGGCTTGCGCGGCACACAAGAGCTCAATGGCTAAGACGGCTTCGACATTTTGCACGATTTTGTGCAGTTTGGTGGCGCTGATGCTTCCCATTGAGACATGGTCTTCTTGTCCGAGCGAGGTTGGAATGGAGTCCACAGAAGCTGGGTGCGCTAAAATTTTATTTTCGCTCACAAGGGCGGCTGCCGTGTATTGTGGAAGCATAAAGCCCGAGTTCAAGCCTGTGTCGCGCATTAAGAATTTGGGCAAGTCGATACCGCCAACACTGTCGCCCCCCAGTAGCAGGTAAATGCGCCGCTCTGAAATTGACGCCAGTTCTGAGAGCGCAATCGCTAACATGTCCAACGCAAACGCCAGCGGCTCTCCATGAAAGTTTCCGCCTGAAAGCACATCGCCATTTTCGAAGACCAGCGGGTTATCGGTTGCCGCATTCAGTTCAACTTCAATGACACGCCGAGCATAGTCCATAGCATCACGGCATGCACCATGCACCTGCGGCACACAACGCAGTGAATACGGGTCTTGAACCTTCTGACAATCCTTGTGCGATTGCATAATTTCCGAGCCCTCAATCAGCCTTCGGATGTTTTCGGCAACGACTATTTGCCCTGGATGCGGACGCACGGCATGGATACGCGGGTCGAATGGCACACCACTTCCGCGCATCGCTTCAAGTGTGATGGCGGCGCAAAGGTCAGCCGTTCTTGCCATCACATCAGCACGCAAGAGCGCATCGACAGCATAAGCAAGCATGAATTGTGTGCCATTAATCAACGCCAACCCCTCTTTGGACTTGAGCTTGTAGGGCGAAAGCCCTAATTGCTTCAACGCTTCTAGTGCTGACATGCGTCGACCTTGCAGCAACACCTCGCCTTCGCCCATCATGGCAAGAACAAGATGCGCCAGTGGCGCAAGGTCGCCCGATGCCCCTACCGAACCTTGCGAATACACTAACGGCGAAAGATGTTGATTAAAGAACTCACACAACCTCTCCACGGCCTCAAACGAAATGCCCGAATAGCCCTTAGCCAACGCATTGACTTTGAGCAACAGCATGAGCCGCACAATGGTCTCAGGCACATACTCTCCGATGCCAACCGCATGGGAGAGAATCAAATTTTCCTGCAACTTCTCTACATCGTGCGGAGCAATTCTCGTTCGTGCCAAAATTCCAAAGCCTGTGTTGATGCCATAGTATGCCCTATCGCTGTAGGTTAATCGTTCAACTACACGGCGTGCGGCAAGGATTTTTTCCCGAGCAGAATCCGAGATGGAAATCGTCTCCACCCCCTTAATCTGATGTAGTGAAAGCGTCTCCCCGTCAAGTATGAGGTGCGTCGATGCCATCGGTGGTGTTCTGTTTCAAAGATGCTCAAAATTAAGTCTAAAAACCTGCGTGTCGAGCAACTCTTGCCGTCTTTATGGCTGGCGCTGGGGCCGCCCTATCCTGAACAACTTGCTTCGGATTGATGTATATTTGAAGCCATGAAAAAGAGCATCCGTCTCACATACTTTCTACTTCTTGCCCTACTTATCGGAGAAGTTCTTCATCTTGCTATTGACATTGGGCTGTTTTATGCTGGCGAAGCACGGGCTTACTTAATCTCATTTGGGATTTTATTCTTGAAGGATTTTTTAGCGACTGTGGTAGTAGCTGCGATTTATGTGTTAATTCGGCGTCAGATTGAGGCAAGCGCACTGCCCGATAGCGTTGCTTGGGTTGAGCCCGAAGTTGCGCTCAAGCGTGGCGCTATTCTTCTTGTGCTGATTATTGCCCTTTTAGCAATATACAGCGCGCTGTTCAAGCCAAGCGATTTCAACCCCGAGGATGAAATTCTTGCGGCGTCTCCGCAGACTATCTACACGGTCTTCAAGTCTCACCTCAGCGTGCTCACATTTGGCGCATATCTTCTGGCACTGTTCATTGTGGTCGAGCGATTGATTTTGTTTCGCCGATTAAGACATACGAAATCCAACTTTATTTTGATGGCTGTGTTTCTTGCGCTTGGCTCAATTGCCACTATGGGTTCAAAGAAAGGTGATGCGTTGAATGTGCTTGCGGTTGCCTTTTTGAGCATTGCTGGCTTAATGATGTTTGTCAATCTCTTCCGTCTGTCGTGGATTTTGCTCATTAAGCGCGACGAGAAAATCCGTGCTATTTTTCTTGCTCCGATTATTATTGGTGGTATCATTATTGGCGTTGATGAACTGCAACTTGCTGACCACTTCACAGCATATAGTTTCCCTGTTTCCGTTTTTCTGCGAGGCCTTGCTGTTTTCGGTGTGCTTTACCTTGTCGTTACGCTTTTCAGCTTGCTCTTTTACTTACCTACTTCTGAAGCCTTCGAGCGCAAATCGAGCGAAGTGAAAAACCTTTATGCGATGAGCAAGTTCATTACGGATGTCTTTGAAGAAGAAAAGATTTATAACTCATTAGTCAGCTATGCGCGTCAGGCATGCGGTAATTCCAGTATGGTTTGGCTTGATGTATATCACCCTTATAGCAAAGCGCCAGAACAAGTCGAGAGCGAAGTTGCCAAGAAATTGCCCAACGTCCAATGGCGAAGTTTGAACCACGAACTTGGCTTTTTCAAGACAGTTGCTCAACAAAACATCTCACTGGAAGAAATTCATCGCTTTTCCAGAAAAGCGGATTTTATTTGGAAACATGTGGCTGAACAAAAAAGCCTGGTGCGCATTGATGATGTTGAAAATGATGTGCGTTTCGGCGTTCCAGTCTCGTCGGTCAAGCGGCTTTGGCGGCGAATCAAAGCTACGCCGGCTTCGCCCAATGGCATTGGTTCGATTGTCTCTGTGCCGCTTCTGGCGCGCAACAACCTCATTGGGGTCTTATGCGTTGCCAAAGATGTAGAATATGGTTTCGTCAAAGAAGATTTAGAGCTTATTACTACCTTTGCCGACCAAGCCGCTGTGGCTATTGACAATTCTCGTCTCATTCGTGAGCTTATTGACAAAGAGCGCTTGCAACAGGAACTTTCAGTCGCCCAGAAAATCCAACTGCGTCTTTTGCCCCAATCACAGCCACGGCTGGATGGATTCGAGCTCGATGGTGTCTCGTATCCTGCCTATGAAGTTGGCGGCGATTATTTTGACTACATTTATATCGATCAGCAGAACCGTATGCTGGGCGTCATTATTGCCGATGTATCAGGCAAGGGCACTTCGGCAGCGTTTTACATGGCCGAGCTCAAAGGCATTGTGCAATCGCTGGCCCCGATTTATTCACACTCGCCGAAGGAATTTTTGTGCCGCACAAACGAAACCATTGCGCGCGGTTTAGAGAAAGCCTCCTTCATTAGCGCCCTCTACGGCATTCTCGATACTCATGAGCACATGCTTCGTCTTTCTAATGCTGGACATTGCCCCGCCGTGGTGGTTCAAGGCGATGAGGCACGGCTGATTAAAATGAAAGGGCTTGCATTAGGCCTCGATAAAGGTGCGCTCTTCGCCCAGCACATCAGCGAAACGCATATCACGCTCAATCAAGGGGATGTGGTTGTGTTCTATACCGACGGCGTCATTGAGGCTGTCGATAAACATGGCGAACAGTTCGGCTATGAACGGCTCATGGAAGTTACACGCCAATCTCGTCAAAGCAGTGCAAGTGAAATTAAAAGCCAGATCTTCCATGCAGTTAATGCCTTTACCAACGATGGTGGCGCTGTCAAAGATGACCTCACTATTGTCGTTCTTAAACGATGTGCCGTGTAGTCATTATTTCGTAGTTTTCGCATAACACCAAACTGCACCTGTTTATGGCATCTTTTAATGCATCTATTCGCGAATCGGGCACCGCCAGCATTATTGACATCAGCGGCGACCTTGATGCCCACACTTCTATTCAACTCGAGCAGGTTATTCAAAGCCTGATTGATAAAGGACGAACCAACATCATTGTGAATTTTTCCAAATTGAACTATATCTCAAGCGCAGGGCTCGGCGTGTTCATGTCGTTTATTGATGAAGTGCGCTCCAAAGGCGGGGACATTAAATTCGCCAGCATGCCTGATAAAATTTTTCAAATCTTCGATTTACTCGGGTTTCCACTGCTCTACGAAATCTACGACGACGAAAAAAAAGCGATTGACAAATTTCAAACCACTGCTTCATAACGCAAAACCTAACCGCACGGGCGAATGGCAGAGGAATTTAAGGCAGAACTGACTATCCAGAGCAGTATCGATCAACTTGAAAAAGTCCGTGACTTTGTCTCGGAGGCGGCGCAAGCCTTTGGCTTCGAAGAGTGTGAAGGCTACAAAATTGTGATGGCGGTCGATGAAGCCTGCTCTAACATCATTCGGCATGGCTATAACAAAAAACCTGACCAGAAATTGCATATCGTTATCCAAACCGACGGCAATCGCTTTACTGTTATCGTCAACGATAGCGGCAAAAGTTACGACATCTGCAACCATCCTCTGCCTGATATGGAAACCTACCTTGCGGCGAAAAGAAGTGGCGGATTAGGCATCAAACTCATTCGCTCACTTGTCGATGAAATTCAATACGAACACTCTAACGGCGAAAATAAGTTAGTGCTCACGAAACGATTACCTTCCCGCTAAACACGCACCAATTTTGCTTCCCGCATGCCTCTTATTGCATTGCAAATCCAAATGCGCTCTGCATACTTCAAGTCTTCTAACTTCAAGACCCATTCTCTTGCTCTGGGGTTTGTCTCCAAGACATAGCCTCGATAGACTCCTGCTAAAATACCTGCTGAAATCGGCGGTGTGTATAAGATTCCTTCTTTCTCAACGAAGATGTTGCTCATAGCGCCCTCTGCAAGTTCGTCTCGCTCGTTGAGAAAGATAAAATCCGTCAGCCCTAATTGATGCGCCAACTGCAAGGCTTCATCATACATTTGGCGGTGCGTCGTTTTGTGGTAGAAAAATTTATCCGCCGAGTTCGTGCGCCGTTCTGCAATAGCAATCCTGATTTCCTCACCCCCTTCACCTGTCTGCTCAAGCGGAAAATGGCTGACTTCCAGTTCTCCCGTTCTCGATAAGCACAACCGCACTTTGTAGGCTTGGTCCAGCTTAAAGTGCTGCGCGTATTCGTTCAAGACCCTGCGCACTGCACCTTCGTCAAAATGAAAATCAAAGTAATGCGCCGAGTTCTTCATCCGTGCCAGATGTTTCTCGAGCCACTTGTATTGCCTGTGAAACCTGATAGATTCAATGAGCGCAAAATCTTCTACAGGCTTGGTTAAAAAGTTGGCTTTGAGCCAACATTCATCGTATTCAGATTCGCTTTCAGAGTCTATTGTGATGCCGCTTCCGATTCCCATTTCTCCAACGAAATGATTCTGCCCTTGCTTCTTGAGCACTACGGTTCGAATGGCGACGCTAAAACAGGCTTCTTTCTTTGGCGAAATGTAACCAATTGCTCCTGTATAGATGCCGCGTGGTTCGGCTTCCAGCTCATCAATGATTTCTATGGCTCGGATTTTCGGCGCACCTGTAATCGATCCGCATGGGAAAAGCGCTTCAAAAATCTCCTTGAAGGTGGTGTTCTCTTTGAGTTCGCCGCGCACAGTAGAGGTCATCTGAAACAGTGTTTGGTATCGCTCAATCTCAAAGAGGCTTGGAAAAGTAATTGAGCCTGTCTTACAAATGCGCCCCATGTCGTTGCGAATCAGGTCAACAATCATTAAGTTTTCGGCGCGATTTTTTTCGTCTTGTCTGAGCCATTCCGCCATTGTTTGGTCTTCTTGGGTCGTGCGCCCCCGGCGCGCTGTGCCTTTCATAGGCTTAGCCTCAATTACCCCATCTGTGATGCGAAAAAAACACTCGGGCGAAAAAGACAGCACCACATGCTCGCCTAAGTTAAGCCATGCCGCATAGGCGACTACTTGTTTCCGACGCAAAGTCTCATACAGCCCTAACGCATCACCTTGAAAGTCAAAGGTCAACTTCCCTGTGAAATTTACTTGATAGACATCCCCCGACTCAATGTAGGCCAAAATTTTAGCAATTGCCTTTTGATACTCTTCTTTCGTGAGCTTCCATCTCACCTGCGCCACCGCCTGCGACGAAAGTCCGAATTCAATAGCGTCTAAGAGCGGCGCACGGTATTCGCCAAACCAGACCAGTGGGAGCGGCGTTTCAACTAACCGAGATTGTAACTTTTTCTCAAACGCGAAGCCTGCCTCGTAACTCACATAGCCTGCAAGCCACCTTCCACGCTGAAGGGCTTTTTCAACACGTTCAAGTGCGATGCCGACTTCTGACAGCGTGTTGGCTTCTATAATTTGTTCAGGCTCTTCGAAGAGCAGTGTATTTTGGTTCCCGCTCCATGATTGTGAGCCTTCTAAAAAAATGCTGTAAGGCTTTTGAAGCAGATGCCGCATTGGATAAAAATTTTAGGCGTGTGTGGAATTTTTACGAGTTTTTATATCTTACAAGCCGTAACATCAGTTTTGTCAAAACTTCGTTGTCCTTTGGCTAGCATGCGATTTATTTTTTGCTTATTTGTTCTTCTGGTAGCATATGGTGTCTCTGGTTGCGGGGGTTCAAAACCAGTGGCACGATATACGCCTGCACCTGTTGCACCACCACCGCCACCTGACACTTCCTTGCCTTCCATAGACGAACTTGATTACGTGGAAATCACTACCGATACACGCGTCAATCCTGTCATGACGCTTCGCTACAATATGCTCTCCGATGGCGGCTACTCTATGGACATTGTTCGTGATACGGCATTAGGTTGTCAATTTTCTATACCGAAAATTTGGGCCGGAACGCGTCGTCAGCATCAGAACTTAATCAACTATTTCGGCAACGATAAAATCAGTGTTACAATTTCTGTGGCTTATCGCACCTTTGATTCCACTGGAATTTGGGCGCAGGTGCAAGAAGCCCTGTCGTTTGGAAAGAACCAACTCCCGCGCAGCGATTGGCGGTTGGATTCCATCTTCGAGGCACAACGCAATTGGCGGCAATCCTACTTCGGACGATACGACTTCAACAACAAGCAATACAACATGGGTTTCTTCGAACAAGACAGTTTGCAGTATAATGTGATTATTGACCATCCGCTTGGAGTGCTGACCGACGGCGAAGCACAAGCCATCAATTACATCCTGGCGACATTCCGCTACCTCAATCCTCCAACGATTAAAATTCCTCTCCCCGTTGGCACTATTGGCGCCTCTTCAGCACAACGCCCAAAAGAGGATACAGGAAAAACAAAGTCCAAAAAGAAAACCAAAAAGACAAAATCAGCACAACGATAAACGGCACCTTAGCATCACAACAACACCCAGTTCTTTTGTTCTGTTAAGTCAATAACATCGTAACGGGCACTTACGACCTCGCTTGAAACGCTTAAAATAGCACCTACCATGACGCTTACCGATTTAGAACTCTTACGGCTCGTAGAGGCAGGGGAAAACCAACATGTCGAATTTAAGCGCCTTGTTCACTCTCCCGAAAAAATTGCCAAATCCATTTCTGCCTTTGCCAACACCGCTGGCGGTACAATTCTTATCGGCGTTGATGATGACCGGCGCATTGTCGGCATTGAAAGTGAGAAAGAAACCGCTGAAATTATCTGGGAAGCAGCAAATCATTGTATCCAACCCGCCGTGCCGTTCAAAACCAATGTGATTACCTTCCGAGGACGCGATGTCTTAGCGGTGCTTATTGAGGAAAGCCAGAACAAGCCTCACTTCCACCTTTCAGAAACACGAGATGCCAAAACTTTCAAGAAAGTTATTGAACGCAAAGTGTATCTACGACACCACGATAAAAACTTGCTTGCCGCCCCCGAAGCGGTCCAACTCATGAAAGCCGAGCGCCGAGCCGTCCACATCTCCTTCGGCGACCATGAACGCATCCTCATGCAGTATCTCAACACCTATCACCGCATTACCGTCGTCGAATACAGTCGACTGGTTAATGTCTCGAACCGAAGAGCCGCACGTATCTTAATTTCACTGGCGCGCGCCGGCATTATCCACTTACACACAGAAGGCAAAACATGTTTCTACACGCTGAAACACATCGCCACCCGCACTTAGACAACTTGGCTTAGGCACTCATTTACGCCGTGATGAGTTTGAAACTCTGACCATTGGCGTTGTTTCGCCCCGCTAACTTTGCCGGGTGAATTGCACATCTGCAAATTCACAGCAACCCGCGCCTGCGTGTCCATTCCTTGAAGCCCTGCTTGAGCTCTTCGAATGATTCAATTGTAAACAACACGGGTTGCAAATGCCAGACATCATAATGCTGATTGATAATTTTTTCAGGCGAGAACGGATAGACCTCAACTTCATCTGAAAGGCTGTGCAGAACTTCGGTCGCACTCGAAAGCGTCCCTGCGCCGTAAATGCGCCGCCCCTTTGGCGTTTCAATCAAACCAAATTCAACCGTGAACCAGTGAAATCGCTCCAAGGCAATGCGGTCGTTTCCCTTGGCGTTTAGAGCGGCCTTGCCAAAGAGTTGATAAAAGTCGGCGAAGTCCTTATTGGTAAGCATCGGCATGTGCCCAAAGACATCATGAAAAATATCGGGCGCAGGCGTGTAGCCAAGCTCATCTTTGCCGCGAATGTAGTCGGTAGAAGGAAACACACGCTCGGCTAACAATTTGAAGAAATCTTGCTCATGCAATAAACCCGGTATGCGTGCCACGCACCAATCCGTTTGTGCTTCCAACACATTGGAGAGTTCGGCCAGCGATGGAATTCGATTTGGATTCAGTTTCAGCATTTCAACGCCTTTGAGAAACTCATCGCACGCACGATTCGGGAGCAACTCCGATTGCCTGCGATAAAGCGTTTGCCAAATCTCGTGCTCTTCTTCGGAATAATTTGGGTAGACAATTTCGCTGCACATTGGCGGCGGCGCGTCCAACCGTTGCGGAATGCAGCGTGGGTCAATGCCGGCTTGCGCCGCCTTCTCATATGCCGAAAGTGGCTCTTGATTGATTGCCACAAAATCAGATTCCACTGCTCCCATATTTCTGCCCTCCCGCTTAAATGTTTAAGCGAAAAATAAAAAATTTCTCGTAACTCTCTTGTAGATGCTAAAAGCATTTGATAACTTTCCTTCGCTTCTTCAAGAAGCATAACCTCGTATCAACAACTAATCAAAACTTCCAAAACTATGAGACAAGCAGTATTGACCTTACTCTGCGCATTGCTTTCAGGAGCGATTTCAATTTTCGCTCAACCGACCATCAACGGCACGGCATTGCCTTCTGAATACCAAGTCAATGTGCCAAACACCAACCCCATTAGCAACAACGGCTTTGGACCGGAATCCGACATTGGGGCAATCCGCACTTGGACAGACGGCACTAACCTCTACATCGGCGTTCCCGCAAAGGTTGAAGCCAACGGCAACCAACTCGCGATTTGGATGGACTTCAGCGAAGTTCCGGGTCGCGCCGCTGGCACACGCCTCAGCTGCGCATCAGGCACTGGCACCTATTTGGACAGCACTTGGACAGACCCCGACTACCGCGCCGACTTTGAAGTCGACTATATGCTCTCGGTGAATACACAAAATGGTGCAGTTTGGATTGCCAAGACAGGAGGCGTTCCGGCGGTGCAAAATCTCGGCATAGCCACAACAACTGCTTCAAGCAACAGCGCGGGCAGTGTGCTTCCCGAAAATGCGGCAACCTTCGCGCTCAACAACCAAACCGCGAGCGACATTCGCACTACCAACACCGGTTTTGAAATCCGCTTTACGCTCTCCGCGCTTGGCGCAACGTCGGCAGGCACGGTGCGGCTTTTTGCCATCATTGTTGGTGCCAATAACCCATTTTTCTCCAATGTGCTTGTGCCTGGCACCGCAGGAGGAAATCTTGGCTTCAACCCCAACCTTCAAAGCCCGCCCACAGGCTACACGGGTCCGTTCCACACATCGCCGATTTCCTTACCGGTTGAACTCACTTCTTTCACGGCGCAAACCACCAGCGACGGCGTGCGTCTCTCGTGGACAACGGCTTCCGAACTTAACAACGCAGGCTTCGAAGTGCAACGCTCAACCAATCAAACCAACTGGGCAACGCTGGGCTTTGTGCGCGGCGCAGGCACCACGACCGAAGCGCAATCCTACTCCTTCCTCGATGCCAGTGCATCGGGCAGAGTCTTCTATCGCTTAAAGCAAGTGGATTTCGATGGTCAGTTTGAATACAGCAACATCATCGAAGTCAATGCAGGCGTGCCGCAAACCTTTGCGTTGGAGCAAAACTATCCGAATCCCTTCAACCCCAGCACGGCGATTTCATACCAACTGCCAGTGGCGAGCCATGTGTCGCTCAAAGTGTTTGACATGCTTGGCAAGGAAGTCGCCACGCTCGTCAATGCGCGTCAAGAAGCGGGTGCTTACACGGTGAATTTCAACGCGAATACTCTTTCAAGCGGTGTGTATTTCTACCGTTTGCAAGCTGGCAACTTTGTGCAAACGCGCAAAATGATGCTGGTGAAGTAAGTTACGCTCGGAGGTAGGCTACAAAGGCGAGTTTCCACGCTCGCCTTTTTTATTTTGTGTCATGCAGAGTGGAGTAACTTTGCGCCTCAACATTTCCATCATTTTTGAAACGGAAAAACAATTGGCGTAAGTTTGTAGAATTGGAGTTAATCCAAGATTTCTATCATCGCATTTCATTAACTTGATACAACTTGGCACATCACCAATGAAACCGCTTCATCAAAGACTTTCCCTATTTGCGCTTGTCCTTTTTGTTAGCGCGTTGTGTTACACGCTTATTGGAGAGAGATTGGCTTTCGGCGATGAGCCGTCGTCTGCGTCCAATCAAGAATCTGCCACAACTGTTGTGCTCAAAGATGAAAGCGGGTGCTTCAAATGCCATTCGCAACTTTCAGGTGAGGCACAAGTGATGGAAGGCACATGGGCAATGGACACGCATCACCATGCGGGGGTTTCGTGTGTGGGCTGTCACGGCGGCAATCCTGACCCTTCAATTACGATGCTGAATTGGAAGACTGCGCACGTGGATACGAAAGATGCTAAAGGCAATGTGGTGAAGTTTATCGGCAAGGCGTCGCGCAAAGACCAAGTTCAATGGTGCGGTTCGTGCCACGAACATCCAGAGAAAATGGCAACTTATACGCTTTCCAAAGAGCCTGTGGTGGGTATCAGCGCGGAATACATGGGAAGCGGACACGGGCGCGCTTTGTTCAAAGAAGGCAATGATAAATCTGCCAGTTGCGTCGACTGTCACGGTGCGCACGGTGCGATGAAAGGCTCGCAAGTTGCTTCATTGACACATGTAAAAAACATCGCCAATATGTGCGGCTCGTGCCACAGCAACGAAGCCTACATCACGCCGTCGTTGGAAAAGAAAGGGAAGTCTTACGAAGACCACACCGCCGCCTATATGCAAAGCGTTCATGCGTATTCCATTTATGTGAAGAATGCGGTTGGTGCACCCACGTGCAATGGTTGTCATAGCAATCACGGCGACCACTTGCCCGAAGTTTCTTCTATCAAAGAATCTTGTAACACGTGTCATGGTGCTGTTGCGGCGGCGTTCCATGCCGGTCCGCACGAAGCGGCATATGCAGCGAACAATATGCCCGGCTGTATCAGTTGTCACGGCTCGCCCAATGGACATGCGATTGCCGATTGGGGACATGACAAAGTTGGCGCACACGATGGCGCACAATGCACCAACTGCCACAACGCCAACATGCCTGAACAACCTGCCTACCTTGTCAATGCCTCGCAACTCTTGAACGAGTTTAATCTTATCTCGCTTTCTTACGGTGACCTCAAGACCGAAGACGATTCGCTCCGATTCGCTACGCAACAAGGTTTCTATGCGGGCATTCTCTATAAAGCGGCGCCAATTGAAACCAGAGAAGATTCGCTTAAAATTGCTTCGTTCTTCTTCCGCAAAGCCAAGTATAATTTGAAACTCGACACGAAGCAGGATACGCTCAATGCCTTGAAAATTGCGCCTGCAATTCTTGGCTACGCATCGCCTTCAAAACTGGCGGAACTCAAAACGCTTGAAGACACGCTCAATACGATGACGGAAATCTTGGACTATGCGCAAGCCATGCGCCGCTATTATGCGAATTTGAGAGCGTTGGGAAGCGCAAGCAAAGCTAACATCTGGCTCACCAGCCTTGAAAAAACCTACAAAGAAGCGGTTGAATTCGTCGAAGCCCGCGAAAAGAAAGGCGACTATATGAAGCCTGAAAAAGCCTTCTTGGAAGAGTTTGGCACAAAGGCAAACGAAGCGGGCACATTGCATCACGTTGTCCGTTCAACGATTCTTGAAGAAAAATTAAGCGAAGCCCTTGCTCTGCGCGATTCAACCGAGAATCTGATTGCAAAACGCGAAGCCGATGAAAAGAGTCGAACGCGTGTCTTTATTGTTGTTGGAGTGCTTGTTGGTGCGCTGATTCTTTCACTGGGGGCAAAAGTCTCGAGTCTTCGCACACGTTAACCGGCTTTGCCTTTGGGCTTTTCCAGCCTGCTTCTTGATGAAGCGGGCTTTTTTATTTCTGTTCAGAATCCGAACATTTCCCATCGGCGGCGACGCGCCGTGGAATCAGCAGTTGTGCTAAGCTCAATAGTTTGTCTTTTGATGCTACGCTTGCCGACTTTGCCACGAAGCGTTATCGGCTCGCCTCCACGCGACACTACGACGGTCGTAGAATCGCCAATCTTTTGCCCTTCATAAAACAAGACGCGCTGAACAAATTGCTCCTTTTTGTCTTTGCCAATGCCATCCACTGAAAGGATTTCATCGCCCGATTGCACGCCCATTTTTGCCGCTTCGGAGTTCGGCATCACAAACCCCACAACGAAATTATCGGCAGAGTCAGGAAGCGCAAGATACCCAATGAAAGCAGTCTCTTCCTCACGCGAAGTCAGTTCAAGCCCAACCTTCTCGAAGTATCGCTCTATCTCGAGCGAGTCTGTTCCAATCACATACTTGGCGTAGAACGGCATCACATCTATGCCTGAAACATTTTGAATGACATAAATGAGCGAATCTTCGGGGTAGGCTTTTCCTGTTTTGCCAAACATTTCGTTCATTTTTATCAAGAGTGAATCGGCACTGAATTTATCGTTGGAAAGCGTGCGCAGTTCAATATCGAGCATCATGGCTACGAGTGTGCCTTTGATGTAGAAGGGAATCATTTCTTCGGAACTTTCCGTGTTGGCAAGGCGAAGGCTTAATGCTTCCAGACTCTCAACATTATCGGATGAGAACATTCTCATGTAGGAAAGCCGCTGAAACAATCCGTCTAAAAAGGCTCTCGGGGAAATGATGTGATGGCGCACGAGAAGCATATCGGCGTAGTAATCGGTCATGCCTTCTACGAACCAGATGTTTGGCGTGTAGAGTCGGTTTTGATAATCGAACCCGCCGTTTTCCTTACTGCCTAAGAGCGTGCCATGAATACGCTTTGGATTCCAGAGGTGAAAAAACTCGTGGCTGATTGTGTTGGTCAGTTGGTCGTAGCGGACCTTGCGCCAATCGCTGACAGGCATAAAGTAGGCTGAAGAATTGCGATGTTCTAATGCGCCATAAGAGGCGAGAAACTTCGGGCGCACAAGGCGAAAGAGAAACACATACTTCTTGTAAGGCAATTCGCCAAACAGGCGATAATGTGCTTTGACAATTTCATCGGTTACTTTGATAAGGCTATCGGCACGAAAGGGCTCGTCAGAATCAATCACGAAACTGTGAGGCTTGCCCAGAATGATAGATTCCACGCGTTCAAACTTGCCCATCAAGACAGGTGCGTCGACCAGTTCGTCGTAGTCGCTGGCGATTGCTTCGGTCGAATTGGGCGCAACTTCAATCGCCGAGGCCACCTTCCAACCTGAGGGTAGTTTGTATTTCACTTCGCACGGCAAATGCTTGAAGCCATCTATGTAGCCGAAGACATTGGTTCCGTTGAAGTAAATCCGATTTGGATTGATTTCGGTTGTTTCAACCCATAGAGCACTCCCTTTGAGGTCATTTGTTTCTCCAACAAGATAACTTACTTCTTTCAGCGATTGGGCTTTTTGAATCTGCCACACGCATGAGTTTATTTGTATGTAGGAAAGGGTGTCGCCGTTTCGAGCGATGGGATAAATTTCTTTGACAAACTTGCCATATTCAACGAATTGATATGCACCTGGTGCCCAAGCTGGAATGCAGAAGTAGGCTTCGTTGCCCAGCGAGACATCGTTCAGCCTCATAGTAACTGTGAGCATACCGGTTTCGGGCTTTGTTGCATCAACTGTGTAGGAGACAAAGGCACCTGAAAAGCGCTTGGGGACTTTTTGGGTTGTGGCGCAACTTGCAACGGCCATGAGCATTAGTGCGCAGAGAAGGACTCGGTAAAGATATTGCATCGTTTTGGTTAAGGTTATTTCAAGCGGAATTGCAGTTCAATTGGCGTGCCTTGAAAGCCGAAGTGTTCGCGGATTTTTCGTTCTAAAAATTTTTTGTAAGGCTCTTCAAGTTGTTTGGTATTGCTTCCGAAGAACGCGATGAGCGGCGGTTCGGTCGCCAGTTGCGAGATGTATTTGATTTTCACTTCTTTGCCGCTTTTTGTCCAAGGCGTGTTGCGCTCGATTTCGGGGAGCAAGGTTTTATTGAGCACACTGGTCGAGAGTCGCGTGCGCCTTGCTTGCCAGACTTTATGTGCAGTATCAATAGCTTTGAAGACGCGTTGTTTTGTTACGGCTGAAACAAAAACGATTGGAATGTAATTTAAGCGGCCAAGCCTCGCATGAATAGCTTCGGTAAATGCATCGGCTGTTTTTGAGTCTTTTTCGACTAAATCCCACTTATTGACAGCAATCACGACGCCCCGTTTTTTTTCAACGGCCTCGTTGATAATCCGCAGGTCTTGTTTTTCTATTCCTTGTGAGGCGTCTAGCATGGCAATTACGACGTCGGCACGTTCAATGGCTTTTTGGGTACGCACGGTGCTGAAAAACTCGATGTTATCTTCAATGCGCGCTCTTCGGCGCAAGCCTGCCGTGTCAATCAGGAGAAAGCGTTGATGGTTGCGGTAAAATTCAGTGTCAATCGCATCGCGCGTTGTGCCTGGAATTTCTGTTACAATTTGTCGATTTTGCCCCAGCACGGCGTTGACAAAACTGGATTTTCCGACATTGGGTCGTCCAACCACAGCGAGTTTAACCGTATTTTTATCGGTTTCGTCTATGGGCTTCGCTTCGGGCAATATCGCCACAACGGCATCGAGCAGTTCAGCCACACCATCACCATTGAGTGCAGAGATGAGGTAGGGTTCGCCCAGTCCCAGCCGTCTGAATATTTCAGCATCCGATTTGTCCTTATCTGTCTCGACTTTGTTGACTGTCAGAAATACTCTTTTGCGGTCAAGCACTTTGCGCAAGTGTTCGGCGACCGTGGCATCAATATCGGTGATTCCTGACTTAACATCGACCACAAATAAAATCGCATGTGCTTCTTCTATGGAAAGGAGGACTTGTTCAAGCACGGCTTTGCTGATGCGGTCTTCGGCGGTGGTGTATCCGCCTGTATCGATGAGGCTGAACGCTTTGCCGTTCCATTCAGTATCGACGGCGTTGCGGTCGCGTGTAACGCCGGGCATGTCGTGAACAATCGCATGCCGCTTACTGATAATGCGATTGAAGAGCGTTGATTTGCCCACATTTGGTCTTCCAACAATTGCCACCACTGGCTTCATGCTTGAATTGAACAGTGGAAAAATATGTTTAACTTCAAAAATAGGTATAAAAACAGTCAGCCATAGCGACGACATTTCCTCGAACATTTCATTACCTTCGTTGTAGTATGCCTTCAAGAGGTAAAGTTTTTTTTGGAGTCGATTTAGCAGGACGCATTGATGAAGTTACTGGCGTTGCTGCTCTTTCTGATAAAGCCGAACTCATCTTTGTTAATCAAGTTAAACCTGACATTGCCATTCGAAACTATATTGATTATCACCGTCCGTGTCTTGTTGGCATTGATGCTCCGCTTTCAATACCTTCAGGTCGATATGGCACATATGCCAGTCGAAAGTGTGATAGAGATTTAGCCTTGCTGGGCATTCCAACCTTTTCAACAGCTATGCTTGCACAGTTGACCTTTCGTGCCATCACGCTTGCCAAAGCCCTTGAACCCCGCTACCCGACCATTGAAGTCTATCCATATGCCACGAAAGTTCGTCTAGGCCTGATAAAGAAGGATAAAAAAGTCAAAGAGATTTCTCGTGCGGTGATTCAAACCCGGCTATCACGATTTGTCAAAAACTTGCCCCGCACCTCGAAAATCTTGCTTTCCGACCATGAGATTGATGCGATTCTTGCCGCTTATACAGCCCTGTTGCATGAGCGCGACCTTACTCAACCGATTGGCGACCCGCAAGAAGGTCTGATTTTTGTTCCCAGCGACAAAGCACGCAAACCGCTTTCATTTACCGATGAACACAGCTGAACACAGCGCACATTAGACTAGGAGTTTATGTTTGAGTCTATGTCCTTGCCAATCCGCTACGGAACTTGGAAAGCTAAAGACCTTTTCTCAAATTCAATGGCTTTGCTTGGCGTAGCCTTTTGTTGCAAGCCATTCTCTCTTACTTCAGGTCAATGAAACCGCAAATTGACTATGATGTCGACGAACGCTACCTGCCTGCACTGTTGCTCTTCCCATTTGAAAAAAATTTGGAAGAATGGCAGGCGGCTGGCGTTACGCTTCATCTGATGCGGCGAGGCAACTCACGTCATCAAGTGATTTTTGTGAAATCAAAACTGTCATCGCATCCGTATAAATTTGCTATCAAAGAGACCACACTGGAATTTGCACGGCGCGAAATTGCTAACTACCACAAACTTCGCGAGCTGGGTATTCAAACCCTGACGCCTGTGGGCATTGTCGTGCGGCATGAAGAAGACCTAGCCATCGAAACCCCAGCGGGCATTATGTATCAAGAAAACCACACTGCCTATGTGGTAACTTTGCTTGAGGATGCTGTCTTGCCTGAATCTGTCTTGTTTGGCTTGCGATTTCAACAAGACGCACGCAAAGAAATTTTTGATGCAATTGCCGAACTGTTTGCCAAGTGCCACGCCAAAAATGTGTATTGGGGCGATGCCTCGCTTGATAACTTGCTCATTAAGTTCATGCGCGAAGAGCACACGCTGGGCAAACGCCGCAAACTTGTCGCCCTACTGGCTGATGCCGAAACAACCGAAATCACACCCTCGCTTTCGGCTCAAATGAAAGAAGCCGATATTGAGTTCTTCTGCGAATCCATGCTCTGGCTCGATGAAGAATTTCAACGGCGCGGCCTTCAGCGCGATAGACTCATTACCCTCAACGACATTGCCTACCTGCGCGAGCGATACAACGCTCTAACCGAAATTTGGAACGCCCACAAACGTTTCGATGCCATCACCAACTTCAACTCTGAACGCCACTTCGGCAGATTCCGCAAAGCCTCCTACGCCGATACGCTCCTCAAACACCTCGAAGAACACAAGTGGTATTTAAGCGAACGTCTAAAAACACCAGTCTCCATGCGCGAGGCAACGCTCGATTGGTATGCCAACTACTTTCTTCCTGTTCAAGATTTACTCAAAAAAAGTAACTTTGCAGAGTATTTCCCCGACAAGACAGAATTAGAGGTATATTTGGGCATTATGGAAAACAAATACTATTTGAGCGAACAGCAAAAGCGCGATGTAGGGTTGAGCTACGCCATCCAAGACTTTGTAAAGCGATTCGGGATTGAAAAAAGGTATGCCTCGTCTCTGAAAAAAGTGTTCAAAACTATCATTGACATCACAAAAGAGTATGCTAAGTTTTCACGGTAAGCCTTTTGTCGTTCTCCTTGGCCTTATTTTGCTTTTGCAAGAAGCAGTGGCGCAACCTGCCACGCAGGAAAAAGGCGTTGTCTGCATCTATTACAAGCGCTTGAATCCAAGCGACCCGTCGGAAGGGTTCCTGATGCAACTTATTAACAAGCGCACCAGTTCTGGCAAGTTTATTTTGCGCACCAGTACCGACCCGTCCAAAACCGTCTATGTTGACATTGGGAGAGATATCAACCCGAATGAGCGTGAGGTGATTGAGCGGAACTTGGCCGCTCGCATCGGAGATATGTTCACCGCCAAAAGCGACAAATCCCTTAGAACTATTGCGCAATACAAGGAATTTCTGACGCTCATTGAAAGAAATGACCGCGTATTTCAGCAAATTGACCTCACCAAAAACTTCGATATCAAGGACACGGTCTATCTCTTCGATTTTGACGCCGCTGCACTGAACTATGCCCTCTTCAAAAACGACAGCCGTCCTGAAGCCCTGGCACTTTATCACTTCACCCGTGAACGATGGGGAGATTGGAAGTTCTACCCTGACTACAAGGAGCGCATTTCAAAATATGACTTCAAAGAGTTTTTAGAACCGAGCATTGTTCGCGCTATTTTCCAAGTTCCGAAGTCTTCGCCTGAAAAAGCGGAGTTGAACGATGCTCAAAAAAAACTGCTTCACGACGCAGACCAAAAAGCCACTTGGGCAATGCTTCTTGCTGTGGTTGGTTTGATTGTCGGCATTTTTGGAATCTTTGTTGGGGTTTCTCAAGGCAAAGACCGAGACGAACAGATTTCACGGCTCGAAGGCAAAGTTAAAGTGCTTGAAAATCGTTTGAATAAACCCTTCTATCAAAGCATTAGCAGCAATAGCGATGAAAACAAAGTCCCATCGCAATACCTGCAATCTGTTATTAACCGATTGATTGCGCTGGAAAAAATCATCGGACTGAACCCCGCCCCGGTCAATTTGCCAACAGAGTTCAAGAACAACACGGCCAATCAACTGTTTCAACTCATTCAAGATTACCGCAAGCGCTGGTCTGCCAACACTGAACTGGCTTCGGTCTATGCCTCACTTTCACTGTGCTTGGACGACTTTGCCTTTCGGCTTTCGGCATTGGATTATGGCATGTCGACGAAGGATTTCGTGATACAGCACGCGATTCCGCACATTGATGCTATTGATAGCGTTTTTCAGTCTGAACCTGATGCGCCAATTAACACCCCCCAATCGGTCAATGATTACATCGTCGCCTTGCAACAAGTGCTTAACATCAAAGAAATTGAAGTGCGCCCCAAAGTGTCACGTTTCGATAATGAGCGGCACGAAAAAGCTGGTGCCATTCTCAAAACAAACTTAGAGGCTGGCACAATTACCAAAGTTTTGCGACGTGGCTTGATTCATGGTGAGACAATTCGCAAGGCGCAGGTCATTCGCGCTGAATGATTCACCATAAATACAAGCCGAGCGTCAGGAAGCCTTGTGAGAAGAATCCCACTTTCGTTTGCGTTGGGGCTTCAATCGTTGTGCCGTTTGATAACGTGTTTGATGCTGAGGTGCGTTGATAAACGGCGCGATACTCTGCCGCCAAGCTGACTTGTTCGAAGAGAAAAAACTCTGCACCTAAAATTCCTGCAATCCCAATCCCCGACCGATTTGCCGACGCTTCACTATTTCCTTGCTTTCGTGTGAATGTGCCACGACTGTATCCAAACAGCCCGCCGAAGTAAGGCGAGAGCCGCTTGTTATGCAGATGCACTTCTACACCGCCTTCCACGCCGATGCTTGATGCAGTCTCATCAAATTCTGCTACACCGCTCGACTGTGCTTGTGAGAGAGTCTCACGTGCAAATGTGAATGCGCCACGCAAGGCAATCTTATCCGCTGTGTAATACTTCGCTCCAACGCCGTTCATCGTAATCGTGCTGGCACCGCTGGCATCGCGCGGTGTCTCAACCGCACCCAGTCCACCCGTAGCCAAGTTCCCGAAACCATTGAACTGAAACAGCAGTGCCGCATCTTGATGCTTGGTTTTCGCTACAATCTCTTGCGCCTGCACCCAAGATGCTGAAAGCGCAAGAATAGAACATGCAATAAATCCCGCTTTCATTCCGCTTCAGGCTTTTGTTGAAATGTAGCAATCGCGTTGGACTTATGAGCGTCTTACCTTTGCGCCTTCGCGTCCTTTGTCAGGTGTTGGGTCTTTGACCAGCCCATAAATCTGTCGCCCTTCATGCGTTTCCGGCAAGTATTCCGTAATCGGCAATCCCTCTGGATTCACGAAGAGCAAGCAGTGGCAATACTTATAGAGTTTCATTTCTTCGCAGGCGCAAATCCACTCGCGCTTTTGGGCTTCGGCTTTTTTATCGGCGTAAAAATTGCACGGACAGAGCGGCTTGCCAAGTTCATCGACATGCTGCGCCAAGCCCTTGACAACGGCCTCTGTAACGGATTTATCAGGATGCGGAAACGTGCCAGACTTCTGCCAGTAATGTTCGACATATTTCCACATCTTGGCGAGCGAGGCTTCGGTAGGTTCTTTTGCCATCAGGTTCAAAGTTTGACTTTCAAAACTTCGCAAAGATACTTCTCACTTGTGCAAAACCGTAAGAAAATTTTTATCTTTGCCTGTTGCAATTTAGATTCAAACATTAACCACGACCGTCGTTTTCACACTGCTGCTCCACAACACTCAAATTCAAACATTGCCTTGAATCATATTTGCGTTTCAAACATAAACATGCTGTCGTTATGGCATCATCTCAATTTGTTTCGCTTCAACCGCTTTCTTCGTTCAGCACAGAACCGACTCAATTTCAACCCTCTGAAAAACCGATGAAGAAAGTGTTGGTTATTGCCTATTACTTTCCGCCAATGGGGCTTTCAGGCGTTCAACGCACGCTGAAATTTGTGAAGTATTTGCCTGAATTTGGTTGGAAGCCGATTGTGCTGACGATTGCACCCACCGCATACTACGCCTACGACGAAACGCTTCTCAATGAATTAGATACCACGCAAGTCGAGATTTACCGCACGGAAACGAAAGATGTTACAAAGACAGCGGCTTTGCTTTCTCATTCACGAGAGTTCAAACTGCCCAGTGCATTGATGCGCCGTGTAATGAACGTGGTCAGCCAAACCTTTTTTATCCCCGATAATAAAATCGGTTGGAAGAAATTCGCGCTCAAAAAAGCGAGCGAACTTATTGAGCAACAGGGCGATCTTGACCTCATTTTCTCAACTGCGCCGCCCTTCACTTCGCACTTGATTGCGCTTGAACTTCGAAAACAGTATCAACTGCCGACCGTTGTGGATTTCCGAGACCCTTGGGTTGAAAATCCGCTCCATTTTTATCTAACGCCGTTTCATCGCCGAGTGCATCAACGCTTGGAAGCACAGGTCGTTTTGGGCGCCGATAAAATTATTACGGTTAACCGCACGCTCAAGGAGCATTTCCTGCGCACCTACCGCAAAAGACTTACACATGGAGACATCGCCATCATTACGCATGGCTACGACACAAAGGATTTTGAGCACCTGCCGAAAACCCGCACGAATACAGGCAAATTCAGGCTTCTTTATTCGGGCACCTTTCACAGCTCGGAACGCTCGCCGAAGCCATTTCTCTTGGGCTTGAAAAAAGCCATTGCAAAAAATCCCGAACTGAAAGCCAAAATCGAGGCGCGTTTTGTTGGACTTTTTCCAATGGAGCATGTGAAGTTTGCACGGTCGCTGGGGCTTGATGGCATCATTCAAGTCGTAGGCTACAAATCGCATCACGAGGCCCTGACGGAAATGCTTCAAGCCGATGTGCTTTGGACAACGCAATCTCCCGTCAAACATATCGAGACCATCACGCAAAGCAAGTTGTTTGAATATGTGGCGTGCGGACGGACGCTCTTTGGCATTGTGCCTGACGGCGCATCAAAGCAGTTTATCTTGGAAGCCAATGGCGTGGTGGCTCACCCCAACCAGCCTGATGAAATTGCCAACCGAATGCTTGAACTTTTTGAACGATGGAAATCGGGAACGCTCCCTGTGCCGTCGCAAGAAGTGGTGGCAAAATATGACCGCAGAAATTTGACCGCACAACTGGCACGCGAGTTTGAGCAACTTTTGTTTGTATGAAATAAAAACGCCGCTCGTGAGGGTCGAGCGGCGTATTTGCTTGTGGTAGACGCTTCGTGTTCCCTATTTCAACAGAACCATTTTCTTCGTTGCAGTAAACCCGCCTGCCTGAATCCGATAGAAGTATGTGCCCGAAGTCAGCGCGAAGCGAGACGCATCGAAAGTATAGGTGTGTATGCCTGCTTCCATAAATTCATCAACCAAAGTCGCAACTTTCTTACCCAGCACATCATAAACTTCCAGTTTCACTTGGCTTGAAATCGGTATTTGATACACAAGTAAAGTCGTTGGATTGAACGGATTAGGGTAGTTTTGTTCAAGTGAAAACTGTGTTGGAAGTCCTGCATCAACTTCAATGATGTTGCTATACTCAAACTGTCCATCAAAATCAATTTGTTTGAGGCGATATTGGATTTTTCCTGATGCGGTGCGGTCAATGAAGGTGTATGATTGTGCGTCGGTGGTTGTGCCTGCGCCTCTGACAAATCCAATCGCATTCCACTTGTTGTTTGACTTGCGCTGAACTTCAAAGCCTGCATTATTGAGTTCGCTTGCCGTTTTCCAAAGGAGTGTTACGCCCTCGTTTGTTTTTTGTGCGCTGAACTCAATCCATTCAACAGGGAGCTGGTTGTTTGCATCATTGCTTCCGAAAATAAATTCTGAAAACGCTGTTGTGGTTGCACGCACTTCGTCAGGAAATGAAGCATTGAACGTATTTGGTAACACGCTGAATGTTCCTGAATTGGGGGTTGCTCGGCGGTAGACATCAACGGTCTGTGCGTTAGCAATACCCGCGTTTGGAATTTGTGTGCGGTTTATTCTCAACTCGGCACTTGAAAATGAAAATCCTGACTGTGTGATGATAAAGCGATAGGGACTCGTATTTAAGGGCGGAGTCGCACTGAACGCAACGTTACTTGCAGGGTTATCATATCGTTCAACGGTGCAAAATCCTGACCCTGTAACTCCGCTAAAGTTGATACTTACCCCTGTTGTTGGGAAAGCAAAAGTTCCGTTTGCGCTCACTGCTTGCGTATGTGCGGAATTAGGTACGCCGTTTCGGTAACGCGCAATATGATTGACATCTATCGGGGAAATCCCTTCATTAGCACGCAAAAAGTATCCACAGATATAAAGGTCGTTGCCAAGTTTCGCAATCGCATGAATGTTAGGCGTATTGGTTGGACTTGGAACGCCAATCACGCCGCCCACGCCATTGTTTGCCGCTGTTCCCACAGCACTCCAAGTTTGAGAGACCAGATTGTATTTTGCAATGCGATTTGCGCTGATGCTACCCGCATTGGAAAATGTCCCACCAACCCATAAGCTTTGACGGTCGTGAAATAACGCACGCACTGTGTTCCCGACACCGTTGAATGTGCCGCTGAGAATTGGAGACCAAGCGTTTGTTGAGCGTCTGAACATTGCCAAATTATTGGCAGTTACAGGCGCACCGCCCTGATTGGCACGTTCAAACCTTCCGCCCACAAACAGTGTATCGCCTGACAGAGCAATCGCTTGCACAAATGGTTGTGGAAACGGGTTGGTATTGCCAACGCCATTACCTAATCCACTTCCCAATTTCGTCCATTGATTGGTTTGCCAATTCACCGATGCGATTGCATTGAAATTGGAAGTATTGTCAGTAGAAAAACTTCCGCCAACAAACAGTGTATCGCCATCAATAGCGAGTGTGTAAACCTGCGCCCCCAGTTGCAACAGACCAACGGAGCCTAACGCACTCCAAGTGTTGTTGCTCAAGTCAAGTCTTGCAATGCCGCGAGTGATGGTGCTTCCACCTGCAATCGAGAACGCTCCGCCGACAAACAGATTATTCCCTGAAACTGCAAGAGCATAGACGACACCATTGACACCACCACCAACATTTTGCCAAGTGCCAAGTGGCAGATTGAATCGCGCAAGGTTGTTTACATTCACCGTCGATCCGCCGACATTGGCTTGTGTAAAAGAGCCCCCGACATAAAGAAAATTGCCATCAATCACCAACGCATTTACTGTGCCATTTACGCCGTTTCCTCCCAATCCCAGTGTGCTCCAAGTGTTCGTTTGTGTGTTGAAGCGTGCAATATGGTTCGCGTTCAACACTGTCCCATCAACATTCACCTGTGTAAATGCACCTCCAATAAAAATATCATTGCCCGACACGGCGATAGCATTAACAGGTGCATTTGTGCCATAGCCGCCCCCCGGTCCGATGAGTGCTTCCCAATTACCAGAAAGATTTTCGTTACTGTGTTGCGCCCAGAGAGATGTGTTGAGAAGCAGAATCAAAAGCCAGAGTGGTGTTCGGTGTTTTGTCATATTGTCTTCTTGTGTTTGTTTTGATTACCCGTCAAAATTTGATTTTTTACTTCAACCATTTTTGCAAGGCTTGGTCAAGCGATTGAATCAACATCGCGCCTGCCGCTTGTTTGAGTTGCTGTTCAGGCGTGAGTTGCGGTTGATTGGCAGGGGCTTGCGGAGTTTGATTGGCAATTTGAGTGCCGCCTGTCCATTCGCCAATGCGTCGCTTGTTTTGTTTGCGTTGCACGCTCTTAACCCAATCTTCAAGCACATGCTCATATTGCGAAAGCATCTGCGTTGCGTAGCGATACTCTTTGGGCGTGATGCGGTAAATTGTGTAGTCGCCGAAGTGATGTTCGTAGTCGTCCCATTTGGCTTCGGCGAAGATGGCAGGTTCATCGCCCTCGAACACAAAGCATCGGTTGTAGGTGTGTTTGAGTTCATCGATAAGCACCACAGGCTCAAAGTTGGCGTTGAGATATAAACTCTTCACCTCGTAGTTTGACCCGCCACTCTCTTGCAAGGTTGTAAGCTTTATGAATCCGTCGTTGGTTTGTTGAAGTGAAACTGTCGTATGCCCAGAAAACCAGTATTCTTCGTCATCTTCGTCGGATTCATACAGCACAACATCGGTTTGCACCTTGCCTCTCTCAATCGCACGGTCAATTTTTTCAGCAAAGAGCACAGCATCATTGAGCCTGTCGTTGAGCGTTTGCGCTTGCCCTGTGAGCGCGAAGGTCATCACGAGCATTGCGACGAGAACTGCTTTACGGTGTGTCATATTTTTCTCCTTTCATCAGGTTGGTTTTAACACTGCAAGATTAGGAACAATACTGCAATCTTTGACTACGGATTTTCTACGGAGACGCTTTCGTTCAAAGCGTGCATAGAAACGCGCTTAATTCTTTGCCTTTGGGCACGCCTAACTTTCGGCGAATGTTCTGCCGATGCGTTTCAACGGTTCGCTCGCCGATACCCATTTGACGTGCGATTTCTTTTGTGCGGCAGTGCATTGCGAGAAAGACACATACGCGTCGCTCGGTTTGCGTAAGCGTCGGAAAGCGCGTTGCCAAAATTTTTAACAATCGTGATTGATGCTCTTTGCGTTCTGACTTGCGCGCCTTTGCCTCTGTTGTTTTGTTTAGATGTTTCATCTCTGGAAGCCGTTGAATAATGCGCACAAATGTAGAACGCGCCATGTGCGAGTGGACTACGGATTTTCTACGGACACGGAATACACGGATTCAACTCAATGTGATGGCACGCTTATTCCAAGTCGATTTCACTCTCAACTCTTCACTCTCAACTCTCAACTCTTTTGAGCTAAATCGTCTGCAAAAAGGTGGCGAGCGATTGCCCTTTGAGATGTAGTTTCTCGCGCAAATTTTCGCGGTGCGTCTCGACGGTGCGTGGGCTGATTTGAAAAAACTGCGCAATTTGCTTGGTGGAAAATTTTGCCGCAATCATCTCGGCAACTTTTAACTCGGTAGGTGTTAGTGATTTAGATTTCGCTAAAAGTCGTTTGGACAAGTGAGGATTGAGTGCGGCAATTGATTTGGAGAATTGCTCACGTTCTTTTTCGGTGAGTTCTCGTTTGGCTTGAAGTTGCTGGCGTAAGGTATTGAGTTCATCTTTGAGTTTTGCGTTTTCGGCTTCAAGCAATTTGGTGCGACGTTCCACCTGATACATTTCAAGTTTGAGTTGCGATTGATGTTTTCTGAGGGCTTCTAAAGTTTCATAGGCACAGCGAAAATAGGTGAGAGCCTTTTGGAAGTCGCCTTGCTGTTCATAGTATTTTGAGAGTTCTTGTTGGAGTTCTGCTTCTACGATTTGAATCTTGAACGCTTTTGCCATCTGAAAGGCTTCTTCAAAGAGTGGCAAGGCTTGTTGAGGTTGGTTGAGTGTCAGGAACGACTTGGCTAAAATTTGTCGGGTTTTGATTTTGAGGTCAGCGATGTTGAGAGCGTCCATATCGGCAAGGCATTTTTGAGCCATTTGGTTGAAGATTTCCTTTTCGCCTAAATCCGCCAAGACGGCGGCTTTAATCACTTGCGCGCCGGCTTCAATGCGCTTATCGCCGATGGCTTTTGCAAGTTCAGCGGCTTGTTCGAGTTCCTTCAAACTTTCTTGCAGAGAGCCTTTCAGCCAAAGCGTGTTGCCAAGATTGTAGCGCGTGGTACTTTCGCCCAAAGCATTTCTTGTTTTCTTCACTATCTCGAGCGACTGCTTGAAAAAGTCTATTGCTTTATCAAACTCCTGCAAATACTCATAGACCGAGCCGATGCTTCGGAGCAAGGTGGCGTGGACGTGTGGGTCGGGCGTGTTTGGCAAAAGGTCGAGGGCTTGAAAGTAGTAGTCTAATGCTTTTTCGTAGTTGCTGGTTTCGGTGTAGAGATGTCCGATGTTGGTGAGTGTGCGACAGTGGCGGTCTTGAAATTCTTTTTTGCTCAACTTGGCTTTTTTCCAAAAGTCAATCGCTTTCAGGTAAGATTCAAGCGCGGCGGGGTGATTGCCTTCTTGCCACTGAATCAGTCCCAAGAGGTTGTAGGCTTTGCCGAATAAGTCAGGATGTCGCACATCAAGTTTCAAGACACACTCGCAGTGAGATTTTGTTTCTGAAAACTCTGACGCTTCGAAGGCGAGCGTGCCAAGCATCAATCGGGCTTTGGCGATTCGAGTGGTATCGCTGATAGATTCAGCCTGCGCAAGTGCCTGTTTGCAATGCTGTTTGGCGTTGCGCGGATTGGTGTAACGCTCCGACTCGGCACGAATCAAGTGGTCGTCAATTTCTTTTTGCGTGCGGGCTAACGGTTTTTTCATTTTATCGCTGTAAGTTTTAGCGAAGTCAATTTTAACATTTCCAACAATGACCGAAAAACTACCACCGCAACGTGCGCCGCGTGGCGCGTCGCTTTCGTGCAAAGGCTGGCATCAAGAAGCCGCTTATCGAATGATTCAGAACAATTTGGATAGTGAAGTCGCCGAGCGTCCCGAAGACCTTATCGTCTATGGCGGAACAGGCAAAGCCGCGCGCTCTCCGGAAGCGTATCGAGCGATTTTGCGTGCGCTTCAATCGCTTGAAAACGATGAAACGTTGTTGGTGCAGTCAGGCAAGGCAGTGGGCGTGTTGCGCTCGCACCCCGAAGCCCCGCGTGTGCTGATTGTCAATTCCATGCTCGTGCCGAAATGGGCTACTTGGGACGAATTTCGCCGACTCGAAGCCCTCGGCTTAACGATGTATGGACAAATGACCGCAGGCAGTTGGATTTACATCGGCACACAAGGCATCTTGCAAGGCACTTACGAAACCTTTGCCGCGTGCGCACAAAAACACTTCGGCGGCGATTTGTCCGGACGGCTCATCGTTACAAGCGGACTTGGCGGAATGGGCGGCGCGCAACCACTCGCCGGCACCATGAACAACGCCACTGTTCTCGCCATTGAAGTCGATAGAGCAAGAATTGAAAAACGCTTGCACACCCGCTACGTCGATGAACTCGAAACCGATTTAGATACCGCTCTAAAAAAAGTTGAACACTACAAGCAACACCGCATTGCGCGTAGCGTGGCTCTGTTAGGAAACGCGGCAGAAATTTTGCCCGAACTTGTGCGCCGAAACTTCGTCCCCGATATTCTCACCGACCAAACCTCTGCGCACGATGAACTTTATGGCTACATTCCAATTCAAGAAGCAAGCGATGAAGATTTGAACGACCTGCGCCAAAAACAGCCCGAAGTCTACAAGCGTCGTGCGTTGGAATCCATCGCAATTCATGTGCGCGCGATGCTCGAGCTTCAAAAGATGGGCGCAATTACGTTTGATTATGGCAATAACATTCGCGGACAAGCGGTCAAGATGGGCGTTGAAGATGCCTTCAACATCAAAGGCTTTGTGCCTGAATACATTCGTCCGCTTTTTTGCGAAGGCAAAGGTCCATTTCGTTGGGTGGCGTTGAGCGGCGACGCACAAGACATTTACGAAACCGATAAAGCCATTTTGAATCTCTTTCCCCAAAATGAAGCCTTGAAGCGTTGGATTGAAAAGGCGCAAACCCGCGTAGCGTTTCAAGGATTGCCCGCACGCATTTGTTGGCTTGGCTATGGTGAGCGTGAAGAAGCCGGCTTGCTTTTTAACAAACTTGTTCGAGAAGGAAAAGTCAAAGCCCCGATTGTGATTGGACGCGACCACTTGGATTGCGGCAGTGTCGCTTCACCTAACCGCGAGACCGAAGCCATGCTCGATGGTTCTGATGCGATTGCGGATTGGCCCATTTTGAATGCGCTTATCAATTCGGTGAATGGTGCCAGTTGGACGAGCGTGCATCACGGTGGCGGCGTGGGCATTGGCTACTCGATTCACGCAGGCATGGTGATTGTGGCTGATGGCACAGCAGAAATGGAAAACCGCCTTTCGCGCGTGCTGACAAGCGACCCCGCAATGGGCGTTCTGCGCCACGCCGACGCAGGCTACGAAGCGGCAATTACTTTTGCGCAATCGCACAACCTTCCGACATCAAGAACGCTTTGAGCCAAGATTTAGAAATAAAAATTCAGCCCCGCCGTGATTTCACTTGTTGCACTTTGAGTCAGGGAAAAGCTTGCTACAACGGCAAAGCGCGTGTTTCGCGACAGTCCAATATCAAGCCCTGCGAAGAGATTGATAGGTGTTGCGCTGGCGCCACCTTCGATGATACGGTCTCCGTCAATGCCTGTAATGACCCCAAGTCCGACGATGTTAAAATCTAAAATTCCGCCGAAGTCAAAGCCACTGCCTGCGCCGCCTGCGTGTCCGCCAAAGAACGCATCGAAGCCAATGCTGCGACTGGCGAAGAGCGTCATACGAACATCGCCGCCGAAATAAGGGTCATATGGATTTTGCCCAAAGCCGAGATGTCCATTTAGCGCGATGCCGTTGCGCAAGCCGTAGGCAATCGTGGCATGTCCAAGAAAGGTATCATTGGTGAAAAGCAAGCCGCCGCGTGCCGCAATCGCCACATTCCCTTGACGCGGCAAGTAGCGCATAAACGGCGATGGATTTCCTGCAATGAGCGTCTCTGAAAAAAGCGCAAGAAAAAGTAAGACAAAGTAGAAGCGTTGTTTCGTCATGCTGCCGAAAGGTTTTGTCGTTGAAGCGTAAGCAGTTGCAAGATAGTGAGAAAAAAAGCATCGCACGCACATCAACCAAAACTTAACGCTGCACGCCTGTGGGTATCACGAAGAGCAGTTCAGGAAAAAGCAGGAGCAGGGCGACTACAAGCAGTTGAAGCGCAATGAACGGCATCACTCCACGATAGACATCGCCCGTTGAAATCTCCGGCGGTGCGACACCTTTGAGGTAAAAGAGTGTAAAGCCAAATGGTGGTGTCAGAAAAGAAGTTTGCAAACAAACCGTAATCAACATTCCCACCCAAATCAAATTGAACTCATACTTGACCAGCAACGGCATAATGACCGGCACGAAAATGAAAATGATTTCAATGAAATCAATGAACGCACCTGCAATGAAAATTCCAATCAGCACAAAGGTTAAAAAGAGCTGGGGACTCAACTTTGAACGTTCAATCAGATGCACGAGCACATCATCGCCGCCAATACCCCTGAACACTAAGCCAAATGCTGTTGCGCCAACCAAAATGATAAACACCATAGAGGTTAAGAATGTTGTTTGCTTGCAGACATCAACAATCACACTCCACGTCAATTTTTTTTCAAGTGCAGTCAGCATGGTTGCGGCGAGTGCGCCGACAGCGGCGGCTTCGGTTGGCGTAGCAATCCCCGCATAAATTGAACCTAACACGGCAACTACCAAAAACGCTGGCAACACAAATGCACGAAAGATGCGCATGAATGCACCTTGTTGCCAAAAGTTCGCCAGTTCTTCGGCTTGAATCGGCGGTGCCTGTTCAGGTTTCAAGAACGCAATGATGTAGATGTAGATAAGATACGATGCGACTAATATCGCACTCGGCACAATTGCGGCGGCGAACATTTCACCCACCGAAACATTCATCACACTGCCCAGCAAGACCATCACCACGCTGGGCGGAATCAGTTGTCCTAAGGTGCCTGCGGCGGCAATCGTCCCTGTTGAAAGTCTCTTGCTGAATCCGCGCTTTAACATCGTCGGCAAACTCAATAAGCCCATTGTCGTAACTGTTGCGCCAACCACGCCTGTTGTTGCACCAAGCAAAGCGCCGACCACCACAACCGAAAGTGCTAATCCACCACGCAATCGCCCAAGCAAGAGCGACATCGTATCGAGCAACCGTTCCGCAATTCCTGACTTTTCAAGCATAGCACCCATGAACACAAAGAGCGGCACAGCAATCAGCACATAGTTTGTCATAATCCCGAACACGCGCATCGGCAGAAGATTGAAAAACTCAAAGCCAAAAGCGAAATATCCGAACACAATCGATAAGCCGCCCAGCGTAAATGCCACAGGAAAGCCCATCAATAAGAGCACAATTAAGCTTGCAAACAGCAACAGCGTTAGCAGTTCAGGCGACATCTGAACGCTCCTTTCTGCCGATTAAAAACAAAGTCTTCTCGAACAGCATCGCAAGTCCTTGTAACAAAATCAATCCTGCGCCAATCACAATCGCCGATTTAATTATCCATCGACACGGCAAGCCCCCTGTGTCAGGTGAACCTTCACTTGTTTGAAACGCCACAAGTGCATAAGGAAGCGCCGTAACAATCAGCGTCAGTGAGAACGGTATCAGCAACAATACAACGCCGATAATATCCAGCAAGGCTTGAAGGTGTGGATTGGCTTTGGCATACAAAATATCAACGCGCACGTGTTGGTCGTGCCGCAGTGTCCATCCTGCACCCATTAAAAAAATCATGGAGAAGATGTGCCACTCTAACTCATAAAACGCCGCGCTCGAGTGCTTGAAGGCATATCGCGCTACGACATCCACACACACTATCACGATAAGCAACACATTTAAGCCTGACACGGCTTTGCCAATATGCTCGTTCAGTGATGAGATAAATTGAGACATCGCTCTCATGTGCATTGATAATTGTTTTGAGTCTGCAAGTCGCAAACGCTCTTCTCCTGTTGCCTATCGCAAAAATGCAAAGGAAAGTTGAATCGATTCGCCGAAGAAGGTTGCGTTTCCGTAAAGCCGCCGTTGATAATCGAGTAAGACCGCAAAGGTTGGAGAGAAATTGGCTTGCAAGCCGAGCAGGACTTGACCGTAACGCTCATCGCCGATGATGTTGAGTGGGCGCGTAGCGGCAGGACGCGGAATTTCACCAATTCCAATCAGTGTTCTTAGTTCGCCTATCGATGCAATTCCCGAAAAGCCTATGCGCAATTGCACTGCCTCAGCTGCTGAAATTCCTAGCTCGGCTCGATACAAGGCTTGATTCTTGTAATCGCCGTTACGCAAGCGATAGCCTGTTTCAGCCAGCAAATAGGCTGGAATGCGATTGATGAAAAACGTCAATTCGCCAAGCGTACGAGCCTCGTAATCGAGCATTCCTGTCCCAAGCGCTACTGGGGCAAGAATATCACCCGTCGGCAGTTTCACACCGACCTGCACTGCCAGCCGAAATGGAAACCTTAACTTTGTCGGATTCAAGAGCTCATAACGCGCCCAAATCCAAAGGTCAGTAAAGCCCGATGACTGAATGTTCTTTGAGAGAAACGTCGGAATGCCCTGTGGAAAATCGGTTTCCGTGTATCGTGTAGAAATACTGCGAAAGCCCAAGTAACCTACCAGCGTCAGTTTGCGCGAGTAGCCATATTCGTAGTGCAGCCCAACCAAACGGTCAATAAACCGCGCATCGGTAACAGGAAAGGTGGTCTCATCCGTTGTGGCCACGCGGAAAAGGTCGCGCCGAAACCCCGCACTTGCAAACTCCTCTGACGCCTCAAAGTAAGTAGTCGAAATCCAATACACCGACTGTTGCGGTTGAAGTGGTCTCACCGACCAAAAAGCGCGTTCTTGTGCAGTATTCCTTGCGGCAGAAAAGAGAAGCAGAACAAGAAGGATGAGTCGTCGGCAACTCATTTGCGCCCAAGTCACAAGGGTTTAATGCGTTAAAGCCCAAATATACAACAATCCCCTCATGCCGTAGCGCTCAATTTCGCCCCTTGACTTGTTTCGCCAACACGCAACATGAAAACCTCCCGTAGTGAAGGTTCAGCTAGCTCAAAGCGTGTCAGGTCAGTTTCATCGCCAATCAGCGCCAAAATGTCCTTAGGTTTGGTGTTGCCAAGCAATTTGAGTTCAGCATACTTTGGCTGTCGGTCTCGGACCTCGACCTTGCCCATAGCCACAGCAACATCAATAAAGGCATCGCTTCCATCAAATTCAACATGAAGCCTATTTTTGCCATATGATTTTTTTACCTCACGCACATTGCCATCTAAAATTTTCTCGCCGTTGTTGATAAGGCAAATTGAATCGCAAATTTTTTCTACTTGCTCCATCCGATGCGTGGAGAAGAGAATTGTTTTTCCCGCTCTTTTCAAATCGAGAAGCACATCCATCACCAATTCGGAATTGAGAGGGTCTAACCCTGAAAAAGGTTCATCCAAAATGAGCAGTTCTGGGTCATGCAAGACTGCGGCAATAAACTGCACTTTTTGTTGCATGCCTTTGGACAGTTCTTCAACCTTTTTTTCTGACCATGGATCGATTTCAAATCGTTTGAGCCATGCTGTTGCTCTTGCTTTTGCTTCCGCTCTGCGCATACCTTTGAGCTCAGCAAAATATACCAGCAACTCACCAACCTTCATTTTCCTATACAAGCCACGCTCTTCAGGCAAGTAGCCAATTTGGGCTTGAAGTTCAAGGCCCATTGGCTTGCCAAGAAATTCAATCGTGCCGCTATCGGGAAATGTAATGCCGCAAATCATGCGAATGATTGAAGTCTTGCCTGCACCGTTCGGCCCGAGTAGGCCGTAAATTTCTCCGCGCCCAACTGCAAGCGATACATTCTTGACAGCAATCTTTCCATCATAAATCTTCGAGACAGCATCGAGAATCAGCATGGATTTGAGTGAATGATGTTCTAAAACACAGGCGCGGTGCAGCCTGCCCCTTTGCAAGAGAAGTTACAAAAGTAAAGCGATTTTGTGCGGGCATAAAAAACGGGACGTTTCCCCTTGAAACGTCCCGCTACTACCAGATACTACCAATAAGAGCAGATAACTACTACTGGACTACTACTTCAAACTGCTCTTTTTTTGGTTCAACCTTGCTACTGCAAAACTAGGGCATTTCCACATCACTTTTTTCTTTTTTGTATGATTTTGGCACATCGAATAAAGACGATTTGAACGATTTGCGCTCTATGCGTTTGGCTTCCACGCGCACACTGCCCGAAGGTTCTGTAACAATCACTTTGAGCGGAAGCCCGTTGAGATTCTCTCTTTGTATCACTTCAATAGCGTTTGGACTTATGCCGATTAATGCACCAACATCAACCAGCCGATGGAGGTGTGTTGAATCCACGAGCGATTCCGCCGTCCAGATTTCAAGCGTGCGCTTCGCACTTTTGAGCTTGAAGTGATGACACATCACATTCAACACCCATTCCTTGCCGAATTTTTCTACTTCAAATTTCTCCAACTTTCCAATAGAGGCTGAAAGGCGTCGCTGTTCTTGCAGGTCAATGTCGCGATAGGTTTTCGTTTTTGGATTCAGTTGAATGGCGCCAGTGGCGTTGCGCCTGATAAGCATCGTGAGGCTGTCTTGCCCTTTGAATTCAACACGAATGCCTTTTGGCGAGAGCATGAGCACCAGCTCGCCTTGTTGCTGGGCAGAGTGAACCTGAAAAGTTATTGAGCCTTCAAAAGTCTGTGTAGTCAGTAAGGCAGTCGAAACAAAAAACAGCCAAAGCAGTCTAATGCAGAATTGCATACAGCACAATGTTTGTTCCGAATTTCAGGGCTTCTTCGCGTTTCTCGGGTGGGTCGTTGTGAATTTCAGGATTTGCCCATCCGTCGCTCGGATTGGATTCATAGGTGTACAGCAAGACCAATCGGTTGTTGTAGAATAAGCCAAAGGTTTGTGGCGGCTGATTATCATGCTGGTGAATTTTTGGTGCGCCATTTGGAAACTTAAAAAAGATATTGAAAATCGGATGTGTATAAGGCAGTTCCACCAAGTCCGTTCCGCTGAAGAGTCGTTTTACTTCACGGCGAAAACTCTTGTCCATCCCGTAGTCGTCATCGACATAAATGAACCCACCGGCTTTCAGATAGTTGCGTAAGTTTTCAAGTTCGGCTTCGCTGAAGCGCACATTGCCATGCCCTGTCATAAAGACAAAACGGTATTGAAAGATGTTAGGGCTTGAAGCTTCGACGATTTCTTCTTTTTCAGGTGTGGGAATGCCTGTTTGTTCGCGAATAAAGCGCATCAAATTTGGCACGGCAGAGGGGTCGTTATACCAATCACCGCCGCCACTGTATTTGAGTCGCGCACAGCGAAACGCAGGCGGGAGTTTCTGTGCCCAACCTGCCCCCTCTCCCAATATCAGCAAGGCCAAAATTAAAATCGCTCGCTTCAACCTCTTTCAGTTTTTATGATTCGGTAAAAAATTGCCATTCAGCCATCGTTAATCTCTTGCTCAAGGCTGTGCTTGAGCGCATCCATCTGAATCCCAAGTTTCGTCTGCCAAAAGTTGATGTAAGGATCACCAAGAAAAACATTCGCCAACAGAAGCGACCCACAGTGCCTGCTAAAAGCAACAGCCTTGACGATTGATTGCTTTCCGTAAATTCTTTGGTAATTCTAAGCGAGCGCAACATTACGCTGAATGTTCTAGATGAATCGTTTTAAGCCTTCGAAGAATAAGTATGCAAATGGCAGATTGTAGAGCACGGTTGCAACGGCTACTTGCATCCATTCATGCAGAGGCGCTTGCAAGGCTGTTGATAATAGTTCATATGCAGACGTTCCCCAAAATGCCGCCAATGCCACTGCTAAGAGGAAGTTTGTAAGATTGTTGAGCGTATCGGGGTTTGAAAAAAATCCTGCTACAAAGCCAGAGATGGTCTTTGCAAAGGCATCCAGTCCCATAGTCCCATGAAGCAAATCCATGAAGAGTCCCATCAGGAAACCTGCAGTCGTGCCGAAGCTTTGCCCTTCGCGTCGCGCAATCCAAACCGTGAGAAGCAACATTACATCGGGCTTTGCACTGAAAATGAGCAAGCGGTCAAAGAGTAGTTTTTGAAGAAAGCCGAGCACCATCACGCTGCCAATATACCAAACAATGCGCTGTCTCAAACGAGTTCGAGGATGTTGGTTTTATTGAAACTCTTTGTAGCGCGCTCGCAGGTAGTCTTTCTCAATGTTCGGTTTCGTCAAATCCACAAAGACATGCTCCAACGTGCTAAAATCTACGGCGAGCCGAACCGTTATGCGTAGAAACAAATCGCTGTTGCTTGCCTCGACGTGTTCAACCGTTCCCACAGGAAGGTTTGCGTTTGCAAATGTACTGAACTCCGTCGTCAAGAGCCGCTCGCCCACCTCAATTCTTCGGCTTACAGGAATGTGCAAGAGCTCTGCCACTGCAATATCTCCGCCTGCCCAATGCACCACGCCAAACAAGCGTGTTTTCTCCGACACCACACTCACCTTAAAATCTGAATTGACAACCGGCTGAACAATCGCAAAATGTGGTGAAGTTAGAACCACTCTTCCGACCAAACCTTTATCGGTCAAGACCGCCATGCCGTTCTCCACGCCATCCTGTGCCCCCGCATCAATCATGAAAAGGTTTCGTTCAGGATGAACCGTCCTATCGACCACGTGGGCAAAGTGAAGCGGGCGGGGCGTTTGCAGTTTGCAATTGAGCAGTGCACGAAGTTTTTCGTTCTCGACCTGTGCGCTACGCATACGGCTGACTTCGGCACAAAGTTCAGCATTCGTAGCCAGCAACGCCGCATTTTCTTCCATCAAACCGAAATATCGATTCCAAGCGCTGAACGGCATCTCAATCATGCCGAAAAGTTCAATGCTTGCACCACGAATTGCATGAAGCACAGGCGTATCGCAATTCACCAGCAATCCTAACGAAATCAAACAACACAACACCAGCACAAGGTATTGCCGAAAATCATAGAGAAGCAGTTCCAACAGTTGTCTCATTCAGATACCCAGCGGCTCTTTTTGTGTTGATTTGAAAATCCACTGCGAACTCATCGTTGTAAGTAACACGGTGGCAAGTAGCAGAACGCCTTGCGCAGCTGCAACTCCAAACTCCCCCAACCGCATTGATGAAAAAATGGCTACGGCAACTGGCACTGCATCCGGCGAATATAACAAGACCGAACAAGGAAACTCACTGAACGCACTCATGAAGGTAAATAAAAACCCAGATGCAATTGCCGAGAGCGTTATTGGTACAACCACACGCCACACCACACGCACAGGCGATGCACCTAATGTTAATGCCACTTCCGAGAGCGACCAATCAAAATTCGCCAGCACACTTGCCACACTTCGCGTAACATAGGGTAAGTGCCGAACAAAATACGCCAGCGGCAGTATCCACACTGTTCCAACCAACGTTTGCCCAAATGCAAACACGGAGGGCTGATTAAATGTCGCAATAAGATTGATGCCCAGTGCTGTCGCTGGTATCGCTAATGGCAAGGAAAAGACCATGCTCACCGCCAATCTGAACGCCATCTTCTGCGACGCCATCAATACGCCTGCAATTAATCCAAAGAGTAAGTTCATTGCGCTTGCTATTAGCGCCATCCAAAAGCTATTTACAAACGGCTCGTAGACGCTTGTGTCTTTGAACATGCGCTCATAGTTCGCAATGCCGAGTGCTGTCGGCCATAGACTTCGCGAAGCGGCTGGCGTCTCCGAAAATGACATCCCTATCAACATCGCAATTGGAAGCACAACAAAAAGCACCATGCCTATCAACAGCACGGCTGCGCCCAGCGAGATTGGCTTCGTTGGAACGCTCCGCCATGCGCCGCGCTGTGCCAGTGTCGAGCGCATCTCGTTCAACTTCTCAAACACGAAGAGCAACGATGATGAAACCACTACCAGCACAACCGTTAAAGCACTTGCCACTCCAAATTCGCCCCCAATTTTCTGATTGTAAATCTCTACTGTCAGAAATGGCACCTTGCTTGCAAACAAAAGTGGTGCCGTAAATGATGCCATGCTCAAGATAAAGACCATCAAACTTGCCGAAAGCAATGCATAGCGAACCTGCGGCAGAAGAATTTTCACAAACACCCTCGCTTGACTGGCCCCAAAAGTCTGTGCCGCTTCAACTAATGCATAATCCATTCTTGAAAGCGACGCATAAAGGAAGAGATAAAAATGCACGAAGAACGAGTAGATGTGCACAACGAGCACCGCCCATGTGCCTTCAAACGCGAACGGTAACGACGATAACCCAAACAGTGCTCGAATCGCTTGCGGCAATACACCCGATTCGCTATAAAGCAATTGAAAGGCAAACACTCCCACCAACGGCGGCAACCCAATCGGCAACAAGAGCAACTGCGAAATCCCTTGCTTGAAGGGAAACGCATATCGCCAAAATACCCATGCCAATGCCGTTCCCACTGCACCTGCACCTATCACCGTGAGCATAGACACCCAAAGCGAATTGAACATTGCTGAAAGGTATCGGGCCATGGAGAAAATTCGTGCGTAATGCGCCAGCGTCAGTTCGCCTTGCGAAGCAAGACTTTCCTTCAAAGTTGCAAATGATGGCACCAGCACATAGCCGAAAAGCACGGCGAAGACAAGAAGATTGAGCAAGAGGAGCGTGGTGCGTGAAAACACAAGCGTTGCAAATTTGCCTCAACCTGAAGCGTTGAGGTGCGGGTCGGAATCGAACCGACGAATGAGGGTTTTGCAGACCCTGGCCTTACCACTTGGCTACCGCACCTTGCTTTATTACAAACGAAAAGGACATAAAAATAATCAGCTGTTTGACTTTTACCAAATCTTTCTGCTTCAAAGCACAACGCCGATAGGCATATAGCGTCTATCGGCGTTGGTGAGCATGTTTTAGGCTACTTGGCTTCGACGACATACCGCTCATGGATGAGTTCCCACTTTTCAGGCGAGCGCCACAGGCTTGATAGAATCAACTCCCGCATCAAGATAAACTCCTTCGGCAGGCGGTCATAAAGTTTCTCGAAGAGCTCTTCGTGTGAAAGAATCTCTTGCTTCCAAGCCTCGCGGTCGACTTCCATGAGTTTGTTGAACTGGTCTTTTGTCAAGTTCAATCCTCTGAGATCAATATCTTCGTAGCGGGGCATCCAGCCGAGTGGCGATTCAATCGCGGATGTTTTGCCTCTTACGCGGTCAATAATCCACTTCAGGACGCGCATATTTTCGCCATAGCCAGGCCAGATGAATTTGCCGCTTTCATCTTTTCTGAACCAATTGACGCCGAAGATGCGTGGCGGGTTTGGCAGCAATCGCCCGATTTGAAGCCAATGATTGAAGTAATCGCCCATGTGGTAACCGCAGAACGGCAACATTGCGAAGGGGTCACGGCGCACTTGCCCAATTTTGCCGAATGCCGCTGCCGTCATCTCTGAACCAATCGTTGCTGCAAGATAGACGCCGAAGTTCCAATTAAAAGCTTGATAGACAAGCGGCACATGGTTTGCTCGCCGCCCTCCAAAAATGAACGCCGAAATTGGCACCCCTTTGGGATTTTCCCAGTCCTTATCAATCACTGGGCATTGTGTCGCTGGAACCGTGAAGCGTGCATTGGGGTGCGCAGCAGTTCTGCCAGTCTCTTTGGCAATCTGTGGAGTCCATTTTTGTCCCTGCCAGTCCAAACACTCTGCTGGCGGTTCGCCGTCCATGCCTTCCCACCATACGTCGCCATCAGGCGTCAGTGCCACATTGGTAAAAATCGTGTTGGATTTGATGGCTTCCATCATGTTGGGGTTTGTGGCGTAAGATGTGCCGGGTGCAACACCGAAGAACCCGGCTTCAGGATTGATAGCGCGCAGTTCGCCCTTTTCATCAGGCTTAATCCACGCAATGTCGTCGCCAATCGTGGTAACTTTCCATTGGCTTAATTCCTTGGGCGGAATCAGCATCGCAAAGTTCGTCTTGCCGCATGCGCTCGGGAACGCCGCCGCTACATAGGTCTTTTCTCCATCGGGCGATTCCACACCCATAATAAGCATGTGTTCGGCGAGCCAACCTTCATCACGCGCCATCACCGAAGCAATGCGAAGTGCAAAGCATTTTTTTCCAAGAAGCGCGTTGCCACCGTAGCCTGAACCGTAAGACCAAATCAGCCGCTCTTCGGGGAAATGCACGATGTATTTTTCTTTCGGATTGCATGGCCACGGCACATCTTTTTGTCCTTCCGCAAGCGGCGCACCAAGACTGTGCAAACACTTCACAAACTCGCCATCTTCTCCTAAAATATCCCACACCTTGCGTCCCATTCGCGTCATGATTTTCATATTTACCACCACATATGGCGAATCGGTGAGTTCAATGCCGATTTGTGAAATCGGCGAGCCCAACGGTCCCATGCTGAATGGCACCACATATAGCGTTCTGCCGCGCATAGAGCCATCGTAAAGCCGTGTCAGCGTTTGCTTCATCTCTCTTGGGTCGACCCAGTTGTTTGTTGGACCTGCATCTTGCTTGCGCCGTGAGCAAATGAAGGTTCTATCTTCAACGCGTGCGACATCGCTGGGGTCAGACCACGCTAAAAACGAGTTCGGACGCTTTGCAGGATTGAGCCGCTTAAATGTGCCTGTGCGCACCATCAATTCGCAAAGTTCATCGTATTCTTCTTGCGAACCATCACAGAAACGCACATCGTTTGGCTTACAAAGTTCAACCACTTCGTTCAGCCACGCTTTGAATTCTTTGTTCCGCACGTAAGTCGGAACAGCGACATCTGTCATTACCTCCATCATACTTTGTTACTCCTTCTTTAATGTGTTTGTGTTATTTGAACCAGAACGAGTTGGGATATTTTTCGTGCAGTTGTTTATCGAATCCCAACCAATGACCTGTCGGAAAGAACATAATTAAAATCGCCATTGCGGAAAGAATCACAATCCAGATGTTGTAGAACGCGCCTGCCGCAAAGTTCAGAAGCATAAACAGCCCAAAGCCTGCATTCACGCGCGTGGTAACGCCGAGCATCAACGCCACACCGATAATCAATTCGCCTACAGTTACAATGAACGCAATCGGCATGTAGAAGGGAATCGCAAAATGCTCGAGATAGGCGGCTTGAAACGAATCGGGCGGAATTTCAGAGAGCCGTTGCTGAAAGTGAACTTTCATCACATCAGTCCACATCCACCCTTTGACAAGTTTGTGCCAAAAGCCATAGACAAAGAAAACGGCGAAGAAATAGCGCATGGCAAGCATCATGATGATAAACAGCATGCGAAGGGGATGTTGCTGAAAGTATTGGAAACTCCAACGAAATGAATCGGGAAGCGGTTTGGTAAGGTTCATTTTTTTACTCCTTTCTCAACTCTCAAATGTTTAGATGAAATGTTCAAAACTGCGAGAAGATACGCAATTTGCGGCGTTTCGTTCCAATGTTTTTCTTCATAAAGTTCCTTAAACTTTTCTTAACTTTGTTTTCCTGAACACTCGAACAATGAAACTCACAGACACACTTTGGTCAAACATTACGCCTATCTACCGTGCAATTCTTGCTCACCCGTTCAATCAAGAGTTGATGCATGGAACTCTCTCACGTGAGCGGTTTGAGTTCTACATCAAGCAAGATGCGCTCTATTTGATGGATTTTGCCAAAGCCCTCTCGATTCTTGCGGCAAAATCGGACGGTGCAACACGCATTATTGATTTCATCAAGTTTGCTGAAGGCGCAATCGTTGCTGAGCGAGGCTTGCACGAATTTTACTTGGAGTTCTACGGCACAACGCTCGATGTCAGTTACGCGCCCGCGTGTTTTGCTTACACAAACTACATGCTTGCAACGGCATCGCTTCGCAGTTATGAAGAAGGCATTGCCGCGCTCTTGCCATGCTTTTGGATTTATCGCGAAGTTGGCAATCACATTTTTGCAACGGCTTCTTCGCTCTCGTCATATTCAAGCAATCCTTACAAGAAATGGATTGAGATGTACTCGAGTGCCGAGTATAGTGCAGTGGTTGATAAAATGATTGCGATTACTGATGATGTGGGCGCAGCGGCGACTGAAACGCTTCGCAAGAAAATGAACGAGGCGTTTGTGTATAGTTCGCGTTTAGAGTGGCTCTTTTGGGAGAGTGCCTATGGTTTGGAATCGTGGAAGCCGTGAAGTCGAAGAGGAATTCAGATTGCGTATTTTTGCAATAGCGTTCTGCGCTCGTAGCTCAACTGGATAGAGCGTCGGTCTCCGAAGCCGAAGGCTATGGGTTCAAGTCCCGTCGAGCGCACAATACGGCGTTCGTTCAAAAATCTTTTCTTGCAAAGCTTCTTGCGGCAACAACGAGCGGCAACGCCGTCCACACCCCCATCAGCACAATCGCTATCACAATTCCTTTCGCACTTC